>Ga0138256_10003666_pt1 | contig 16300 bp, 13 predicted proteins | sample KNB2016incub_MG_FD_105486 | JGI IMG/M metagenome (GOLD analysis project Ga0138256, IMG submission 105486) | Active sludge microbial communities from wastewater in Klosterneuburg, Austria - KNB2014incub_MG | ecosystem: Engineered > WWTP > Activated sludge > Unclassified | place: Austria... | reverse complement strand
TGAGTCAACAGGATTTTCACAAACCAACTTGTATTCTATTCGATAATACCCTCTTTTTTTTCTGGTAATCATTCCGTACAAAACAGGGTAATTGTATTTTACTGCATACCGCTCAACACCCGTTAGCATACAGGTGTCCTGGTTCAAAAATTTCATCCAATGACCTTTTTTTGGATCCGAAGGGCTTTGATCGTTTATAAATCCGTAAGTACATAGCTGCTCTTTGTGTTCTTCAAAAAAAACTGCTACTTCTTTTGTCGACATAAGCTTCGTTCCAAATCGTGCACGAGTTTCCCGCAAACGTTTGTCGAAAAAAGGATTGGACAATTTTTTATAAATACCGGTTCCGGTGTGCGAACTATGAAAAGGCAATGTAACTGCAGACCATTCCCAATTTGCATAATGACCGGTTACCAAAATCAGGCTTTTGTTTGCGCGATAATATCCTTCCAGCAATTCGGCATTTACCAATTCCACACGCTGAAGGATGGATTGATTATTTGCAGTAAATATTTTCAGGCTTTCGAAAACCAGATCACAAAAATGACGGTAAAATTCCTTTTGAATTTTCTTCAACTCGACTTCCTCCTTTTCCGGAAATACTTTTCGTAGGTTTTCCATCACCACTTTTTTTCGATATGGAAAAACGTAATAGAGAATGACAAACAAAAAGTTGCTGAGGCCATACATTACCGGGAATGGCAACAATGACAATGGTATTAACAAAAGATAGTAAAGGAGTGCGCTAAAAATAACCATGTAAAAGAATTCCGGAATGTCGATTTCCGGAGGTGTCAAAAGTAGTACAAATGCCAAAACGAAACCAAGCCTATTAGCAAAAGAAAATGTCCGCACAAAGCGTATAATGCTTTTGTACGGACAAATTCAGGATCAGGCGTTAGCGGGAATTTATTCCCTTAAAAATCGCTTTACTTGGCGAAAGTACGCATGTAATTAACGATGCTCCAACGCTCATTGTCACTCAGTTTTTCCTTGAATGATGGCATTGGTTTGCGTCCATCTGTTGTTTTCCAATACAATTCACCATCAGAAGCTTTGGCTGTTTCGGCACTGGAAAAATCACCACAAGAAATATCAATCTTGGCTGCTTTTGTTCCATCACCGAGTCCTTTTGCACCATGACAGGATTTGCAATGTTGAGCATACAAATCTTTGCCTTCTTTGATTGAAGCATCATCTGATTTAACAGGATTCTTCATTTTTACCACGTTTTCAGGAGCTGGCCATGGTTTGCCTTTTGGTTTATCCTGTGCGTTTGTCTGAGATGAAATCGTCAGAAGCATTGCAGCAAACGTAAAAATTGCCGTAATACTGCGTAAATTTTTTGTGATTGAATTCATAACTGGTTTGTTTTAGTGTTTTAGTTTTCTACTTTTTAGCTAAATGCCTGCTTAATTTTTTGATTTTAAAGAGCTGAGTAACAACATATACCAACGTTCCCCAGATTCCCAGAATGATGATATTGGATACGATTGTCAAAATCCATGGTGCATTCGACCTTGAACCTGACAAAGATCGTTCCATAATATCATTACTCACCCTTGGAGCTCCCCAATCAATTTGTCCCTTTGCTTCCAGGTTTCCCAGGTTTTCATCGTCTTCGACCTTGGCGAACACAGTAAGCTTTCCATCCAGATCTGCCGGAATATCGTTCGGAAATTCAAAACTCGAAATGCCTTCCTCATCAGTAGCAACGGCATCTCCTACCGGAAGTAAACTGAACATGCGTTGAACATACAGTTTCACTTCGATTTCCTTTACCGGAGTGTCGTTCGAGGTTACCAGCGCCTTGCAAGTATTTATTGAATCCCCCTTCTCGAACGTAAGAACAATTTTTGCATCGTCACCTTCTGCGAAGAGTGGTCCGGAAAAACCCAAAAGCACTACGAGCAGGAATCTGTATAAATGATTTCTCTTCATAACAGCAATTATTTATAATTAATGATTTCATCTTTTCCTTCAAGCTTGCCTTCCGCAACTTCCCAAACGGAAATGATGGGGAAGAATCTTGAGAACAATGTTACAATGAGCATCATCGCTGCGAATGTCGCTGCAACAATTGTCATTTCTACAAGACTCGGACTATAATGTCTCCACGAATCCGGAACATCCTGAATTGGAAGATAGGGGTGAGACAAACCGGGAATAACAATTAGATAGCGCTTGAACCAAGCTGCGATTACAACTACTACGGCAATAATAGTTAACGGTAAAGGTTTCCGCATGGGTTTGAACAATGGAAAAATTGCAGGAACAAACATTCCAAAAAATACTACTGACCAATACAATGTTGAATCTTCACCGGTAAACAAATCCAATAAGTGATTCGCGTGCAGCCCTGACATTTTGTATGCCGGAACCAGGTATTCGTTAATGTTAAAATAAATGTAAATGAAAGACATCAATACCAAAGCGCGTCCGAGTTTATCAAAATGCATTGGCGTGAGGTAGTTTTCCAGATTGTACGATTTACGGATTACAAATACAGCTACTATCATCCCTGCAACTCCCAGTAAAAAAGCTCCGGAAACAAAATAAGCTCCGAAATTTGTACTGTCCCACTCAGCCCGCAAAGTTGTTGCGAACAACCAAGCTGTCACAGTATGGATAGATACTCCAAGAGGAATAACCATGATGGTCAGAATCCGGATACTGCGTTTTAATATTTTCCATTGCTCTGCAGTTCCTTCCCATCCGAATGACATCCATGCATACATTTTCATCTGCCATTTGGGTTTGTTGTGCAAATGATTTTTACAGGTTGACAAGGATGGTATCAACGGAATAAACAACAGGATCATACTCGTCGCGATGTAAGTCATGATGACAATGATATCCCAGACGATCGGAGATTGAATTCTTCCATGGAGAAAAAGAAAATGCAAGCGATCCGGACGACCCATTGCTGCCACAATACTAACACCAGCCAGCATAATCGCAGCAACTGCGATCACTTCAGCAATTCGTGACAAAGGTCTGTACCATTCAAAATTAGTCAACTTCAATACTGCCGACATCAATACACCAATCAAACTCAAGGCAACAAAAAATACGAAGTTTGAAATATACACACCCCACATGGTATAATCGCGAAGTGCAACAGTAACATACTTACTCTTGGTTTCCTGAATATAATATGCATAAATACCACACATGCATACTGCAACAAGAAATCCAATCCAGACCTTACCCCATTTTCCGATGTGTTGAACCGGACGGAGTAATTCATCCTTCATCACCATATACTCTTCCTGGGTAAACGTTTCGTAGGTGGTTGGTTCCGTATTGATTTTATGCTCACTCATAACGATAATTTTAGAATTTTTTATTCTTCTTTATTGTGAACTTCTTTTGCTTCTTCGAATGGGAATTGCCTTTTTACTGGAGGTAAATAGTATACTCTTGGTTTTGTTCCCAGTTCTTCAAATTGACGATAGCCTGCCCTGCTGGTAAGTAATTCTTTCAAGCGGAACGTTTCTTCTCCATTACTTACTGTGTCTTCGTTTTCATCACCAAAAAAGATCGTTCCATTCGGACATTCTGTAACACAAGCCGGCAATTCTCCTTTTACAGCAGAACCCGGACAAAAATCACACTTCGAAACCGTTCCAACAGTAGAAGATTTAGTTGAACAACAATTATCATCTCCCATAGGATGCTTCTCATTGAATTCCACTTGCTCCGGTCGACCGAAATTAAATGAACGTGCAGAATACGGACATGCTGCCATACAGAATTTGCATCCAATACACCTGTCACTATCAACAGCTACAATTCCATCGGAACGCTTAAATGTAGCATCAACCGGACAGACTTTCGTGCATGGTGGATTATCGCAATGGTAACACGGTTGTGGAAACCAATAGGGTGCAGTTAATTCTGCATCCTGCATTCGTTTTACTTTAATATATTCAATAGGAGGAAGAGTATTGTGCATTTTCTGACATCCTTCAACACACTTTCGCTCATTTGCACAACGTGCAAGATCGATCACCATGACAAATTTTCTTCCCGCTATACCTTCCCGGATTTGGCTTTCGGTTAACTCTGCTTCTTCTGCAGCGTGATGTGTGACCAATGAACTATCAACCTCCATCAACTTCCCTTCTGCAGTAAGTACTTTTACTTTTTTACCGGAAGTATCGGGAGAATCTCCTAAAAGCTTTTGTTGTAATGCCAATCCGGCTATAGTGGCTCCGCCTGCAAGTAATCCGAATTTCAGAAATTTTCTGCGGTTAGAATCCTCTTGTTCGTTTTTCATATCCTAGTGTTTTTAAATCCGGCAGGATCTCATTTTGATCTGCATTCCCTGAAAGAAAAAATCAGAATCCCCACTGACGGGTAATGTTGAACCCAAATAAAATGTCATTTGGAAAACCGTTTTGATTGTAGACGCGAAGTTCCTGGCTTAATATCTGATCCGCTGTGGAAACAAATACCTGGAACTGGTGATTGCCTGTAGAAACTTCGAATCCTAGTCCGAGATTGGGTTTTGGATCTAGCACATCGTCTTTGGTAAAAGCATAATCAAAATCAATAATGAAAGATGATTGCGGACTAAATTTATATCTGCCGAGTACAGCAAGTCCTACATGATCGTTCGGTGACTTTTGTGTTACAAGTGCATTATTCTCGACAACCGTAATGGCCTCTGAAATATTGTAATGCGCATATGTTGCTGCAACCTGCATTGACAGCTTACTGTTGAATTTCCGAGCAATCATCAATTCATGACAATAATTAATTCTGTTGCTTCCTTTGTATGTACTGTCCTGATTCAGGAATTTGGATTTGTCATTCGCACTCCGCGCCAGGTCACCATAATAGGATACCGTAACAGGACTTCCTCCGCCTTTTGTTTGTTGAAGGATGATGGCCTTCCATTGAAGATCATAATATCTTTTCAATTTGGTTGCACCAATTCCGACAGCAATTCGTTTTGAAATTCCATAAGTTAAACCAAGGCGAATATTTGCAGGAGCAAAAAATCCATAAATATCTTTTTCGTCTTTAATTAAACCGAAACGGTGTTGGATCATAAAGTCCAGCGTCTTCTTTCCTGGATTTTCAACCGTCTGATTATTTATCAGAACAGCGTTTTCAAATGTCGACTTCACAACTTCTTTGGTTGTTGTGGTACTTTCAGTTGTTGCTGCATCCTGTGCTTTGAGAACAAGTGGGCAAACTGCAATGACCACATAGATTGCAGCTTTGATATATTTAAGATTGGATTTCATACGTTGTTTTTTTAGTTGTCTTTAGCCCCTTGTTGAATCCATAGCAAAATTAGGTTTACCTGATTGCTTGGCAATTGTCCGCCACTTGAAAGCGGAGGCATGAGGTTTCCGGAGATGTTCGCAACACGCTTGTACAGCTTGCTGTTTTCAGCAACAAGCGTATCAATGTCACTTGTATCAAATAATCCTGCATACGCATTTCCCGGAGTAAGATTCGGGTCATCGTTTTGCCCGTCATGACAACCTGAAGTAGCACAACTCGCGTCGAATATTGGTTGAATGTCTGCAGCTAAGCTGACTTGTACATTCGGATCTACCGGCGTCTCTTTCGGAATAAAATAATTATCCTTTTCACAGGAGTAGAGAAAAACAAAAGCCGATAGCAACAAAAAAATTCTTGTGGATTTCATAATTGTCGCATTTTTGGTTTAGATGATTTGGTTTAACCGTACTATTAAAAACGGTTTAAATGTCCTTCTTTTACACATCTCTGAACATGATTGCAATCACCAGCGGTATGGTGTATTGTCAGTTCGGGAGCTGCGTTTTCGCAGGAAACTTTCCGTCGGGAGAAATTAACTTCTAAATTAACTCAAAAACAATGCTTGGCATATAACACAAGCCCTAAAAAGGAGTGCTTTGAATTAATTTCAAAGAACAAAAAAACTCTTACTCTATATTAATAGACCACCGGTTAATGCATTTTGAGTTACTTGACCCCATGCCTGTAAGAGTCTACCATCTTCCTTAATAAATCGATTCTCAATAACTGAAGGTCCTTTCCTTGCTTGGTAATTATTTTTTCATCCTGAAACAAAGAAAGCTGGCGTGTAACTTGCTCCGCATTGGTACCTACAAGATCCGCCAATTCTTGTCGGCTCATGGTCACACTTAGAATCTGATCGGTATCGCTTACCCCAAAAATATCATGCAAATACAAAAGAGCCTCTGCTACTTTTTCACGAATACTCATCTGCGCTACATATTTCAACCGTGATTCCATCTTGCGCAATTCTGCAGAATAATAAAACATAAAAGCCAACGTAAATGTCGGGTTCTCCAGGTAAGCACTTTTCAATAACTCATTGGAAAGAAAACAAGCTACAGTATCCTCGAGAGCTATTGCACCAACAGGATAGCTTTCTCCAGCGACAGCACAATGGCCAATCACATATCCGTCATTTGCCAATCGGACAATGTGTTCCTTGTCATTTAAGCCATTTGAAACAACCTTGACTTTACCGTTCTGGACAAAATACAATCCTGAAACTCGGTCACCTTCACGAAACAATAATTGCCCCTTCTGATACACTGTCTGCTCTTTGGATCTGTTAATTATTTGAATCCACTCCGGAGTACAATGTTGTTGAACAAAACATTGTTTTGTCGGACACGTTGGGCATTCAACTCTTGCATTCATATTCTTCATTTACCTCAAACTCAAAATTAATGATAAATATGAACGCTCAACGATTTCGAAGAAAATTGATCGTATCAATCATGAATTCATTAATTGTGTGAATGTGTTTGAAGCAGCCCGCTCAATCAAGCAGAGAAATAAATATCAAAAATATGACGAAAGTCATTTGATTGTCGTGCCGACACCAACGGTTGTGATAAATGTCAATGTCCCAATTCAAAGTGGACTGCCAATGCAAGGGTACTCACAATTTAAAAGGAACCAGCTTGTTGAAACCGCGACCAATGCAATGCAAAGGCCTCTTGAATTTCACTTGGCTTTCGCCTCTCTGCAAAAAGAAAAAAAATTATTCTTGCTTAAGCAACTTTAATGTCCTTGTTTCTTTACCGGAAGTAAGTGTAACAAAATAAATACCCGGTGAATAGTTCTTTCCAAAAGTGAAGCGCTTCTCATTCAATAAATGTTTTTCCAGGAGACTTCCTTTCGAATCGAAGATTTCGACGTGTATAGGAGACGCATACTCAATAGTAAAATATGATGAGGATGGGTTGGGATACACATGAACTGTATTCATCCATTGAGGTTCATTCTCAATTCCTGAACAAGGTGTAAACGTAACTCGAATAGTATCCCGGTTAGCACATGCAAATAAATTGGTAACAATAAGAATGACCGGAAAAGTAGTAAGTCCGTGGTTTGTAGAATCGATGGTAATGGAGGGTGTATTCTGACCTGTAGACCAAACATAGCTTGAAAAATTATTTCCTGCAGTAAGCAAAACATTTGTTTCTGCACATACAGTTGTATCCGGCCCCAAGTTCGGTTGTGGAACTGGATTTACCTGGATCGGAGTCGTAGCTGTGTTCGTACAGGAGTTTGCATCCGTGTAAGTATATGTTATGGTGTGTGTACCTGCTCCTGCAATTCCGGTAAAAAAAGTTGTACCGCTAACAGCAGTGCCACTGTAATGACCTCCGGATGGACTTCCACCTGTGAGTGCAACCGGACCGGTATTGGCACACACGGCCGCGAATGAGGATTGTGTCACGACAGGCAATGCGTTGACCTGAATTTCTGACGAATCATGATTAACACATCCATTTGCATCAGTATACGTATAGGATATCACATGTGAACCTGTATTTGCCACTGCTGCGGAGAACAGAGAATCGTTGTTCACACCTGTTCCACTGTACAAGCCTCCTGAAGGAGTACCACTACTCAATGTGAATGACGCAGTATTGATGCAAACATCCGCGAAAGGACCAACGTCTACTGTTGGTAGACTGTTCACAAATATCGAAGACAATGCTGAAGCAGAACATCCGTTGGCATCGGTATAAGAATAGGTGATCAACTGGTTTCCGGATCCGGCTGCTGATGGATTGAACGATCCTGAAGAAACGCCCGGACCACTGTAGGCCCCGCCAGAAGGAAGCCCACCACTCAAGGCGTATGGAGTTGCGTCTATACAAACTGAAGGAAAGGAAGAAAGTGAAACAACCGGCAAATCATTTACCGTGATCGTGGATGAATCCATTGAAGTACACCCTTGAACATTTGTATAAGAGTAAATAATAGAATGTGTTCCGACACCTGCAGTTGTAGGATTGAAGAATCCTGCGCTCACACCGGGTCCGCTATAAAAACCACCACCGGGTGTACCTCCTGTCAAATTAAATGCTGCTGCATTTACACAGGTAGATAAAAATGAAGACAGGTTCACAACCGGTAAACTATTCACGCGGATTGTAGAACTGTCAGCCGAGGAACAACCTTGAGCATTTGTATAGGAATAAGTTATTGTATGAATACCGCTGCCGGCATTCGGAGGATTAAAAACTCCTGAATTCACTCCAGGTCCGCTATATGTTCCTCCCACCGGGCTACCTCCTGAAAGTGTGAAGGCGGCACCGTTAATGCAGATATCTGAAAAATTGCCAAGGTTCACTACAGGCACTGAATTCACAGTAAGCGTAAATCGTGCAGATACCTGACAGCCTGCCTGATCAGAAGCCAACACTGTATATGTAAGAGTCCCTGTTGGGGATGCTGTGATCACCGAATCTGTTGTACTTGATAAACCTGTTCCCGGAGACCAAACATAATCCGGGGCACCATGCGCTTCGAGAATCGCGCTTTCTCCGGAACAAAAACTTGAATCAGAAATCAAGACTGACAAGGCGATTCCTGTGGCAAAAGTATCTGCTGTGGCAAATATGCTTGTAAGATAATTGGTGCCAATTCCTGTACCGTTAAATTCAAAGACTGCAAAATAATAATGCACTCCGCCGTTCAAACCCGACACCGTTACATTGGTACCGTTGCTGTTGTAGACAACGTAATTTCCATTACCCAGATTGGAGCCTGAGCCAAAATTTGTTGCTGCACCGTAGGAAAGTCCATCCGTAGGAGAAATACTAACCGGCACATCAGCAGAAGCCACAACAAGTCGCCGCGTGCCGTCACCCGGAATCCAGCTTAAGTCTATTTCATTGCAATTGGCTCCACTTGCTGTGAAAAATGTTGCCGGAATTGTAGGCTCTACAGCAGCCATCAGTTGCAAATTCCCGCACAACAAGAGGACGAAAAGAATAGCGATAGGGAAACCTGCATTGTTTCTGGTTCTCGATGAAAGGGACATAGGAAGAAGATTCTTTAGCATGGAATGAAATAAGGCTTTTTCTACGGCGAAATAATCCGAAATTTAATGAAAATTGACAAAAAGTCAACCAGGTATTTTGTTAATTCAGAAACAAATCCATTTCAAAATCTGCCAGAAAACGGATTTCATTGATTCTGGGTTTACTATTTTTTTTCATAGGTTTTTTTTAAGCCTTCAACAACCTCTGCAACAGCCGGACAAATCAAAGTATTCTCGAATGTAATGTCCAGCTTCTGACGAATATCCCTTTGTTGTGTGTGAGGATAATCCCTGCAAGCCCCTGGTCTATCGCTGTACACAGAACAGTAATTGTCGCCACCTAGGAAGGGACAAGGCATTGACTTAAAAACATAATCCTTGTCTTCGTCGATGCGTAAATATTTTTCTGTAAAATCAGCAGGACGAATTCTGAAGTGCCCGGCAAGGTTATCGATGTCTTTTCCCCTTAACAAGGGACCTGTTGTGCGACAACAATTTGCACATTGCAAACAATCGATTTGCTCAAAAGCAAGATCATGAAGATCATTCGTCGTCCGGTCAAGATCATGCGGACGCTTCTTTTTCAGGCGATCAAAAAAAGATTTATTTTCTTTCCGCTGAAGTTTTGCCTGCTCAATCTTCTTTACATATTCCGGTCTCATCGAATTTCCATTTGATTGACAGAAAAAATCCAGGTCTTATCCTATTACAAGGGATTCAGGATACATTTTTTCACGAAGTGTTTTAATGTTTTCATCAGAAATATATTCATCAAAACTCATCCGCTTATCAATTATTCCGGATGGTGTGAGCTCAATAATTCTGTTGGCAACAGATTCCGCAAACGTATGGTCATGAGTGGTAAACAATGCGATGTGTTTCCAGTCTTTCATTGCATTGTTAAACGCAGTGATGGATTCGAGATCAAGGTGGTTTGTAGGCTCGTCGAGAATGAGACAATTTGCGTTTACCTGCATCATTCGTGAAAGCATGCAACGTACTTTTTCACCTCCGGATAATACATTTGATTTTTTCAAGGTCTCTTCGCCGGAGAATAACATTTTCCCAAGAAATCCACGAATGAAAGTTTCGTCTTTGTCTTTTGAAAATTGACGTAACCAGTCGATCAAATTCAAATCATCGCCAAAATATTTTGCATTGTCGTTGGGCAAATAAGCACGGGAAATTGTACTTCCCCACGCAAAAGTACCCTGATCCGCTTTTGATTCACCCATGAGAATTTCAAAGAATGTTGAAATCGCAGAGTGGTCTTTTGAAAGTACCGCTACTTTATCGCCTTTGGTGAGAGTGAATGAAATATCGTTGAACAATGTAGTTCCTTCGGGAGAAGATTTACCCAAGTGCTCAACCGTTAGAATTTGATCACCACAGTCCCGCTCAGCACGGAAAATGATCCCCGGATATTTTCTGTTCGATGGTTGAATATCATCGACCACCAGTTTTTCAAGTAATTTCTTTCTGCTCGTTGCCTGTCTGGATTTAGATGCATTCGCACTGAAACGTTCAACAAATTCCTGAAGTTCTTTTCTCTTGTCTTCAATTTTTTTATTCTGATCCGAGCGTTGGCGCAATGCAAGCTGACTGGATTCATACCAAAACGAATAGTTTCCTGTGTATGTAGTAATCCGTTTAAAATCAATATCCGAAACATGAGTACACACGGCATCCAGGAAGTGCCTGTCGTGAGATACCACAATTACTGTGTTTTGAAAATCAGCAAGAAAATTCTCGAGCCAGCCAATGGTGTCAACGTCGAGATCATTCGTAGGCTCATCCAACAAAAGGATGTCCGGATTTCCAAACAATGCCTGAGCCAGCAGTACTCGAACTTTATCTTTACCGTTCAGTTCACCCATCAGAACCTGATGATATTCTTCTTTTACTCCCAGGCTGCTCAGCAAACTTGCGGCATCACTTTCAGCGTCCCATCCATTCATCTCTGCAAACTGATGTTCCAGTTCTGCAGCACGATGTCCATCATCATCATTAAAATCCGGCTTTGCATAGATGGCATCCTTTTCATGCATCACGGTCCAAAGAGTTTTATTACCCATCATCACTGTTTGCAAAACAGGATGTGCATCAAAAGCAAAGTGATTTTGACTCAATACACTCATCCGTTCGCCTGGCGTAATGTGAACCTGACCAGTACTTGGATCAATTTCACCGGATAGAATTTTTAAAAAAGTCGACTTTCCGGCTCCGTTTGCTCCGATAATGCCGTAACAATTACCCGGAGTGAATTTAATATTCACTTCTTCGAATAAAACGCGTTTGCCGTAACGAAGGGAGAGATTGGAAACCGAGATCATTTGCTTGAATTTAGAAGGCCGCGAAGGTAGTGATTTTCAAGGTGTAAAACCAGCAGAATCAGCGATGAAGGAGGCAAAACCCTGATTCTGACAGCCTGTGCAAAGGCAGCTTTTTAATTGAATTGATCCGGAATCATTCGTAAATCGTATAAAAAGGAAGAAGCAGGGTTTGGGCCCTGCTTCTATCAAGTTAATTTATTCTTCTTTAAATTTCATTTTCCACCCAGGGATACCAATTTGCTTACATCATTGTTCACTGCGAGAATAAGCAGAGAGGTAGCTGTACAGAAAACCGGGCTTGTTATACAATGGTGTCCGTTCCAGCTCCCGTCATTATTTTGGATCCGTACAAGACGTCCGCTAATATTATCGTACCAGGATTTCCAGGACTGATCTTTACTCATGATCAGTCCTTCACCGGTCTGCAAATAACTCAGAAATTCTTCTCCGCCATTGCTTCCAAATCCACTCATCACATTGTCTTGTTGTGCCTGTTCATTAGCGGCAACATTAATTTTATAGGCAGAACCATAACGCAAAGCTTCTGATTCACTCATTCCGGCTTTCTTTAAATTGTCAATCGATACGGGAGCTGCTTTATCAAGTTTGTTTTCCTGCTTTGCTTTCTCGATAACATCTTTCGCCTTACGCGCCTCTTTCGCACTGGCACGTCCGGAACCGGAAACAGAATACAAAACGACTCCCGCTGCATCTTCTGTTGCTGCATTATTTGTAGTAACATCGAAATTACTTTTTTGATATTCCTTTGCTCGGGTCAGTTTTTTTTCGTCAACGTCCATTCCTTTATCTTTCGCTGTCTCCAATGCATTTGTTGCAAAAGAGCTTTGCAAAACACCTGCCCATCCGGCACCCTGCAAACTTCCCGCTTCGGTTTGACCTTTTTGAATTTTTGATATGCAAATCTGGTTGCATCGCTTAACTCGGTTCCTCAGTGCATTGTCATTACCAAGTTCATCAAGAACATTTGTGAGAAACTGTGAGGTGAGAACAACATCAATGTTTTGTCCGAGCTTAATTTGAGGCTGAGTGCCCGACTCTGAAGTGATGTTGAGTGAATTCTGTGTCGATGCCTCCACTTGCTTCAGGAGATAATTGAGTGCTTTTTTCAAATGTGAAGCATACGGTCCGGTCTCAACTGTGCTGCCGCATCGAAGGATTGACATCGCAACCATTGCAGTTGTGGCCGGATCTGAATGAACTGCATGTGGATCCATAATATTCTGATTTGAATGAGTTCCGGCACCCCATCCTCCGCTCTCAGATTGAGCTTCCGCAATCCAGCTCAGCGCTTCCTCAATTGACGTTTTAACCTTCAGTGGCGTCTTGTAAATAAAATTGTTGTCAGAAGATTCTTCACCAAAAACAGTTTTAAAAACACAACCCTTATCATCTCCTTTTACTTTGGGAGTGGCCGGCTTCATTGCCAATGTTACTTCAGGGACTGTTGGCTTTGTTTCTTCATTTCGAACAAATGGTTTTTCAATACGTGTTTGGGATTCTCTCTGTTCCACTTCAGGGTTTTCATGGAAGGCAATGACAAGACCGGCTCCGGCAACAAGACCGGGAACAAAAGCCAACAGAAACATGCTGTTCTTTTTCATACGAATGATTTTTTAAGGTTAAATCTGTTTGGAAACATTAACAGCATTTTGAAAAATGGACGCTGTTGAAGCATGGATGCAAAAAGAAATTGAATTCCATAGCCCATTTAATCTTTACCTAAAAATCAGGCACGAAAAAAAGGGAGAATGCCTGAGCATCCTCCCTTTTTGAAAAATTATGAATTAGATTTTTACCGAACCACGGTCACTTTTCCGATATAGTTATGTACCTCATCGTTTTGATCAACGACTCTGATTTTGTAAACATACACATCGGATTGAACTTCCTGACTGATCTTCCCATCCCATGGTTTTGAGTAATCTGTCGTATGATAAATCAACAAACCCCATCGATTATAAATACCCATATCGTAGAGTTTAATATACGTTCCATAACCCTGGAAATAATCGTTGACACCATCATTGTTTGGTGTGAAAGCAGTTGGCACATAAAAGTTGAAGCCGTATTCTATTCTCACAATTCCACGAACTGTATCCCTGCATCCATATTGTGTGGAAGTCATCAGCACTACTTCATACGCGCCAACTTCTGTGTATGTGTGTGATGGGTTTTTGAGTTCTGATCCACTACTGTCCCCAAATATCCATTGATATTGATTTCCATGGACAGTATTGTTATCGAAATAAATAACAGGCTGCCAAATTGTAGTCACACCTGGTTCCGGTACAAAGGATGCAATCGGAGTAGGATAAACAGTGATGAGATCTGGAAGAAGTGTATCCGCCCGACATCCTTCAGCAGTTGTTGAAATTAAGGATACTGAATAGACTCCGGCATGTTCGAATGTGTGTAATGGCGTCTGAACAGTATCACTCTGGCCATCGAAATAATTCCAGGAGAAAGATGCACTGTTACTACTGCTTGCATTAATGAAAGGAACTTCAAGTGGCTCACAACCATTCAGCACTTCAGGTACAAAATCAGCAACCGGCATTGCGAGGACAACCACAGAATCGGTGTAGTTTGGTCCCGGACAACCATTGTATGCAGATTTTAAAGTGACATAATGTGTTCCGACACTCGAATAAGTCACTGCGTCCGGATTCTGTTGTGTACTACTTCCAGGATTCGATGCTGCGCCAAAATTCCAGTCATAAGTAACACCGGAAAAAATATTTCCGCTTGCTTTGAATAAGAAGCTATTGTCTTTTAAACACTGAGGAGCCAGCGGATCATAAATCGCCGCAGGAATTGCGTGTGCTTGTACAACTACTGTATCCATATTCACACAACCGAAACTACTCGTAACGGTTAAGATGTAGGCTGCAGAGTTTGTGCCGGCACCAAGGTTTGTTACTATACAGCCCGGGTTTGCCAAGGTAGGATCTGTTAAGCCATTGGAAGGCGTCCATTGATATGTGTTTCCGGCAACATTGGCAGAACCAAGAGCAACGGTTGCTCCTGAACATGCTGCTTTATCAATGCCTGCATTTGCAACCGGTAAACCAACGATATTAATTGAATGGGCTGTTGGTGGCGACACACAACCGTTTTGAGTAACCGTGAGTGAAATGGAAGGGTTGCCAGCTTGTTGTGATACCAGCATATAAGGTCCCTGACCAGAACCGGAAATCAACGATGCGTTTCCGAAATTCCAGGCATAGGTTGATGCAGGAATTCCTGTTCCATTATACGTAACTGCGAAAGGTTCGCCGATACATGCATTAGCCGGCAGAATGAATGCTGATGTTGGTATAGGGTAAACGACAACATTGTAAAACGCACTATCAGTACAGCCATTTTGTGTGACGATCACTTTAAGTGGTTCATTACCTGCTGCGCCCCACTGAACGGAATAAGGACCGGCACCTGAACCGGAATTGACAGTTCCGGTTCCAAAACTCCATGAATAGGATGCGCCTGCCAGAGCAGTGCCAGTGAAATTAATTGTGTTCGCTTGTCCAATACAAACTGCCGGAGTAGCTCCGATTGCAGCATCCGGAATAGCGTTGATGCTGACAGGTCGACTTGAAGGCGCTGATACACATCCATTTTCGGTAACGGTAAGAGAAACCGTATAGGCCCCCGCTGAATTCCATACCAGGCTATAAGGTCCTTGTCCGGCCCCGGAAGCAACAGTTGCTCCATTGAAATTCCATGTATATCCTGAACCTGCGGCAGCAGTTCCTGTATAGTTCACAGCAACCGGACTACCGGCACAAACAGATGGAGTAACAGTGAATGATGATGTTGGAATTGCATTTACCTGAACCGCAAATACAGCAGTGTCACGACAACCATTCTCAGTGACAACCACCTGAACTTGTTGTGCACCGGCTGTGTTCCACGAAACTGCGTATGGTCCGGAACCACTGCCTGAACCGACAGTTCCTGAACCAAAGTTCCAGGTGTATCCGGCACCGGCGCCGGCAGTTCCATTAAAGTTTATTGCGTTGGATTGACCTACACAAACAGCTGGTGTAGCTGTGATGGAAGCATTCGGAATTGGATTGACTGTGACGGTAGCGTTCGACGGTGTTGATGTACAACCATTTTGTGCAACTGTGAGGGAAAGCTGATGACTTCCGGCAGAATTCCAGACAAGTGTATAGGGACCTTGTCCGCTTCCTGCAACGATAGTTCCTCCATCAAGACCCCAGGTATAATTTGCTGTGGCCGGAGCATTTCCTGTATACGTTACCGTTACAGGTGATCCTGCACAAACCGAAGGTGTTGCAGTGAATGGAGAAGTTGGAATAGCATTAACCAACACAGCGAAAGTTGCAGTATCTCTGCACCCATTTTCAGTTACTATCAATTGCAACTGATAGTTTCCAGCTGTTGACCACTGCACTGAATACGGTCCGGAACCGGAACCGGAACCTACATTTCCGCCGGCAAAATTCCAGGCATATCCTGCTCCTGCACCGGCTGTCCCATTAAAATTGATAGTATTTATTTGTCCTGTACACAATGCTGCTGTAGCAGTGATCGATGCAGTAGGTGTTGCGAAAATTGTAATTGCTTGCGTCGCTGTGACCGGACCACAACCGGCTTGTGT
>Ga0138256_10003663_pt1 | contig 16308 bp, 12 predicted proteins | sample KNB2016incub_MG_FD_105486 | JGI IMG/M metagenome (GOLD analysis project Ga0138256, IMG submission 105486) | Active sludge microbial communities from wastewater in Klosterneuburg, Austria - KNB2014incub_MG | ecosystem: Engineered > WWTP > Activated sludge > Unclassified | place: Austria... | reverse complement strand
GTGCTCGCCTACCTGCCGCCGGCCTGGATCGGCCAGAACATCTTCAGCTTCGCGCAGTGGCTCGCGTGCGGCTACGTCGTCAACTGCCCCGAATCGGCAGGCACCGTGATGATCGACCTGAAGGAGGTCGGGCCGACCTACTACTTCGCGCCGCCGCGCATCTTCGAAGGACTGCTGACGACGGTGACGATCCGCATGGAAGACGCGAGCGCCATCAAGCGCTGGCTCTATCGCCGCTGCATGGATCTCGCGCGGCGCGTCGGCCCCGCGCTGCTCGACCGCCATCCGGTCTCGCTCGGCGACCGCCTGCTCTACGCGCTCGGCGACGCGCTGATCTACGGCCCGCTGCGCAACACGCTGGGCCTGTCGCGCGTGCGCGTGGCCTACACCGCCGGCGAGGCGATCGGGCCCGACCTGTTCGCGTTCTACCGCGCGATCGGCATCAACCTGAAGCAGCTCTACGGCTCGACCGAGACGGCCGTCTTCGTCTGCCTGCAGCCCGACGACGCGGCGCGCGCCGACACCGTCGGCGTGCCGATCGACGGCGTCGAGCTGAGGGTGCTCGACTCGGGCGAGATCCTGGTGCGCTCGCCGGGTCTGCTCAAGGGCTACTACAAGAACGAGAAGGCGACTGCCGAAGTGCTCGACGCCGACGGCTGGTACCACACCGGCGACGCAGGCTTTCTCGACGCCAGCGGCCACCTCAAGATCATCGACCGCGCCAAGGACGTCGGCCGGCTGGCCGGCGGCGCCAACGACGGCGCGATGTTCGCGCCCAAGTACGTCGAGAACAAGCTCAAGTTCTTCCCGTACATCAAGGAGGCGGTGGCCTTCGGCGACCGGCGCGACCGCGTCTGCGCCTTCGTCAACATCGACTTCGAGGCCGTCGGCAACTGGGCCGAGCGGCGCAACCTGCCCTATGCCGGCTACACCGACCTCGCCGGCAAGCCCGAGGTGCGCGAAGTGATCCGCGAATGCGTCGAAAAGGTCAACGCCGACCTCGCGGCCGACGAGCGCCTGGCCGGCAGCCAGATCACGCGCTTCCTGATCCTGCACAAGGAACTCGACGCCGACGACGGCGAGTTGACGCGCACGCGCAAGGTGCGCCGCGGCGCGATCGGTGACAAGTACCGCGTGCTCGTCGACGCGCTCTACGACGGCAGCACGCACCGCCACATCGAGACGCAGGTGCGCTTCGAGGACGGCCGCACCGGCGTCGTCGCGGCCGACCTGGCGATCGTCGAGGCGCGAACCTTCCCGGCGGTGCGCGATGCTGCATGAAGCCCACCTCCATGCGCAGGAGCGCCAGTTGAGCGGGCGGCGCATCGGCGACATCGTGCTCGAGGTGCGCGACATCAGCCTCGCATTCGGCGGCGTGCGGGCGTTGTCCGACATCAGCTTCGACGTGCGCGAACACGAGGTGCGCGCCATCATCGGCCCCAACGGCGCCGGCAAGAGCTCGATGCTCAACTGCATCAACGGCGTCTACCAGCCCAACGCCGGCTCGATCAGCCTGCGCGGCCGCACCTTCACGCACATGAACCCGCGCCAGGTCGCCGAGATGGGCGTCGCGCGCACGTTCCAGAACCTGGCGCTGTTCAAGGGCATGAGCGTGCTCGACAACATCATGACGGGCCGCAACCTGAAGATGAAGAGCAACCTGCTGCTGCAGGCGCTGCGCATCGGGCCTGCCGAGCGCGAGGAGATCGCGCACCGCGCGGTGGTCGAGCGCATCATCGACTTCCTCGAGATCCAGCCGTACCGCAAGACGCCCGTCGGCAAGCTGCCTTACGGGCTGCAGAAGCGCGTGGACCTCGGCCGCGCGCTCGCGACGGAGCCGCAGCTGCTGCTGCTCGACGAGCCGATGGCCGGCATGAACGTCGAGGAGAAGCAGGACATGTGCCGCTTCATCCTCGACGTGAACGACGAGTTCGGCACGACGATCGTGCTGATCGAGCACGACATGGGCGTCGTGATGGACATCAGCGACCGCGTCGTCGTGCTCGACTACGGCAAGAAGATCGGCGACGGCACGCCCGACGAGGTGCGCCGCAACGAGGACGTGATCCGGGCCTACCTTGGGACGAGCCACTGATGGACAACAAAGCACCGGGCCCGGCGCCGGGCCGCCCCAAGGCGGGCCCGACCCCCCCGGGGGGTCGTTCGGCGCACCCGACGAACGGGGGGCGGAGATAACGTGGGCTTCTTCCTCGAAACCCTGTTCGGCGGCCTGATGGCCGGCATGCTGTATTCGCTGATCGCGCTGGGCTTCGTGCTGATCTTCAAGGCCTCGGGCGTGTTCAACTTCGCGCAGGGCGCGATGGTGCTGTTCGCAGCGCTGGCGATGGCGCGCTTCGCCGAATGGGCGCCGCAACTGCTCGGCGTGCAGAGCAAGTGGCTTGCCAACCTGCTCGCCTTCGCAGGCGCGATGGTCGTGATGGTCGCCGTCGCCTGGCTGATCGAGAAGCTGGTGCTCGGGCGCCTCGTCAACCAGGAAGGCATCACGCTGCTGATGGCGACGCTGGGCATCACCTACTTCCTCGACGGGTTCGGCCAGACCATCTTCGGCAGCGACATCTACAAGATCGACGTCGGCCTGCCCAAGGATCCGATGTTCCTGTTCGAAAACACGTTCCAGGGCGGCGTGCTGGTCAACAAGGAAGACCTGTACGCCGCCTGCATCGCCGCGGCGCTGGTCGCGGCGCTGAGCCTGTTCTTCCAGAAGACGGCGACCGGGCGCGCGCTGCGTGCCGTCGCAGACGACCATCAGGCCGCACAGTCGGTCGGCATCCCGCTGTCGCGCATCTGGATCATCGTCTGGAGCGTGGCCGGCTTCGTCGCGCTGGTCGCCGGCGTGATCTGGGGCAGCAAGCTCGGCGTACAGTTCTCGCTGTCGCTGGTGGCGCTCAAGGCGCTGCCGGTCGTGATCCTCGGCGGCCTCACGTCGGTGCCGGGCGCGATCGTCGGCGGCCTGCTGATCGGCGTCGGCGAAAAGCTCTCCGAGGTCTACATCGGTCCGATGTTCGGTGGCGGCATCGAGATCTGGTTCGCCTATGTGCTCGCCCTCGTATTCCTGCTCGTGCGGCCTCAAGGGCTGTTCGGGGAGAAGATCATCGATCGGGTCTAAGCCATGCTGTATCGCGAGAACGGCCAGTTCAAGACGAACTACCGCGCCGACCAGCAGATCTTCCCGATCCGCCAGGACCGCATCGCCGTCGCGCTGCTGCTGGCGGCGGCGTTCGTCGCCGTTCCGCTGCTCGCCGACGAATACCTGCTGCGTGCGATCCTGATTCCGTTCCTGATTCTGTCGCTGGCAGCGCTCGGCCTCAACGTGCTGGTCGGCTACTGCGGGCAGATATCGCTGGGCGCGGGCGCCTTCATGGCCGTGGGCGCCTATGCGGCCTACAACTTCTTCGTGCGCATCGACGGCATGCCGCTGCTGGCCGCGGTGCTGCTCGGCGGTGCCTGCGCGACGATCGTCGGCGTGTTGTTCGGCATCCCCTCGCTGCGCATCAAGGGGCTGTACCTCGCCGTGGCGACGCTGGCGGCGCAGTTCTTCACCGACTGGGCGTTCCTGCGCATCAAGTGGTTCACCAACGACTCTCCGTCGGGGTCGGTCGCGGTGGCCGGCCTGCAGCTGTTCGGCGTGCCGATCGAATCTCCGGTGCAGAAGTACCTGTTCTGCCTCGGCATGGTCGTCGTCTTCGCGCTGCTGGTGAAGAACCTGGTGCGCGGCCACATCGGTCGCGAGTGGATGGCGATCCGCGACATGGACGTTGCCGCGTCGGTGATCGGCATCCGTCCGGTCTACGCCAAGCTGACGGCGTTCGCCGTGAGTTCCTTCATCGTCGGCGTCGCCGGCGCGCTGTGGGCCTTCGTCTATCTCGGTTCGTGGGAGCCGGCGGCGTTCAACATCAACCGCTCGTTCGACCTGCTGTTCATGATCATCATCGGCGGCCTCGGCTCCGTGATGGGCAGCTTCTTCGGAGCCGCCTTCATCGTGTTCCTGCCCATCATCCTCGACCAGGCGCTGCCAGCGCTCGGCAACGCTGTCGGCATGCCGATCGACACGGCGACGGTGTCGCACTTCGTGTTCATGATCTTCGGCGGCCTGATCGTCTTCTTCCTGATCGTCGAGCCGCACGGCATCGCCCGCCTGTGGTCCACCGGCAAGGAGAAGCTGCGCCTGTGGCCGTTCCCGCACTGATCCCGCAACCGCGCACCGCAGAGTGCCCTCACCCACCCCCTTGGAGGCAGACAGCCATGAAGTTGAAGTCCATCGCACTGGCCGCGGCAGCCGCCGCGGTCGCAGTCTCGAGCCTGCTCGCCGCGCCCGCCGCGCAAGCCCAGGCCAAGGAACAGTTCTTCCCCGGTCTGCCGTACCGCACCGGCCCGTACGGCCCGAACGGTACTCCGTGGGCCAACGGCTATGCCGACTACCTGAAGCTCGTCAATGCCAAGGGCGGCATCAACGGCGTGAAGATCGTTTACGAGGAATGCGAAACCGGCTACGACACCGCTCGCGGCGTCGAGTGCTACGAGCGCCTGAAGGGCAAGCACGGCGGCGCGACGCTGTTCCAGCCGCTGTCGACGGGTATCACGTTCGCGCTGACGGACAAGGCACCGGTCGACAAGATTCCGCTGATCACGGCCGGCTACGGCCGCAGCGAATCGCAGGACGGCCTGGTGTTCGGCTGGAACTTCCCGCTCGCCGGCACCTACTGGGTCGGTGCTGACGTGCTGATCCAGCACATCGCGAAGAAGGAAGGCGGGTTCGACAAGCTCAAGGGCAAGAAGTTCGCCCTGGTCTACCACGACAGCCCCTACGGCAAGGAGCCGATCGCGTTGCTGCAGGAGCGCAGCAAGGCGCACGGCTTCGACCTGCAGCTGCTGCCGGTCACGCATCCGGGCGTCGAGCAGAAGGCGACCTGGCTGCAGATCCGCCAGAGCCGGCCCGACTACGTGCTGCTGTGGGGCTGGGGCGTGATGAACTCGGTGGCGCTCAAGGAAGCGCAAGCGACCGGCTTCCCGCGCGACAAGATGTACGGCGTCTGGTGGTCGGCCGCCGAGCCCGACGTGAAGGACGTCGGCGATGGCGCCAAGGGTTACAACGGCCTGGCCATGCAGCACGGCGCGCATCCGAACGCCAAGGTGACCAAAGAGATCCTCGCGCTGGTGCACGACAAGGGCCAGGGCACGGGCACGAAGGAGGAAGTCGGCTCGGTGCTCTACATGCGCGGAGCGATGAGCGCGATGCTGGCCGTCGAAGGCGTGCGGCGCGCGCAGGAGCGCTACGGAAAGGGCAAGTGGATGAGCGGCGAGCAGACGCGCTGGGGCCTGGAGAACCTGGCGCTCGACCAGAAGAAGCTCGAGGCGCTGGGCTTCGGCGAAGTTATGCGCCCGGTGTCGACCACCTGCGCCGACCACATGGGTCCGGCCTGGGCGCGCATCCACACCTGGGACGGCAGCAAGTGGGGCTTCACGTCCGACTGGTACCAGGCCGACGAGGCCATCATCAAGCCGCTGGTCAAGGCCACGGCCGCCAAGTACGCGGCAGAAAAGAAGATCACGCCGCGCACGCCCCAGCAATGCCAGTCCTGAGCTGCACGGCAGCTCAGGATCGGCACTTTGCCGACAGGGCTGCTCCCTCCCTTGCCCCTCCCTCCAAGTGGGAGGGGATGGGCCCCGCGGGGGCCCTCCTGGAAGCGCCGCGTGCGGCGCTTCCAGGAGTCGAAGGCATCGCATGAGCAACGTTCTACTCAACGTCAACGGCATCGAGGTGGTCTACAACCACGTCATCCTGGTGCTCAAGGGCGTGTCGCTGCACGTCGAGCAGGGCCGCATCGTCGCACTGCTCGGCGGCAATGGGGCAGGCAAGACGACGACGCTGCGCGCCGTCTCCAACCTGCTCGCCGGCGAGCGTGGCGACGTGACGAAGGGTTCGATCGAGCTGCGCGGCGAACGCATCGAGAGGCTCAGCACCTCGGCAATGGTCGAGCGCGGTGTGGTGCAGGTGATGGAAGGCCGGCACTGCTTCGCGCACCTGACGATCGAGGAGAACCTGCTGACCGGCGCCTACACACGCCGCGACGGCAAGGCCGCCGTGGCGCAGACGCTGGAGAAGGTCTACGCCTACTTCCCCCGGCTCAAGACGCGCCGCGGCTCGCAGGCCGCCTACACCTCGGGCGGCGAGCAGCAGATGTGCGCCATCGGCCGCGCGCTGATGGCCGACCCGAAGATGGTGCTGCTCGACGAGCCGTCGATGGGCCTCGCGCCGCAGATCGTCGAGGAGGTGTTCGAGATCGTGCGCGACCTCAACACCAAGGAGGGCGTGACCTTCCTGCTCGCCGAACAGAACACGAACATGGCGCTGCGCTATGCCGACTGGGGCTACATCCTCGAGAACGGCCGCGTCGTGATGGACGGCGCCGCCAAGGACCTGCGCGACAACGAGGACGTGAAGGAGTTCTACCTCGGCATGGGCGGCGGCGACCGCAAGAGCTTCCGCGACGTGAAGAGCTACAAGCGGCGCAAGCGCTGGCTCGCGTGAGCGCCGCGGCGAGACCCCGATGGCCGACGACTTCTTCGCCCCGCCCGCGTTCAAGCCCGACGAAGCGCTGGTGCAGCTGCGGCGCAGCCTGCGCGAGCTGCGCGGCCTGGCCGAACGCGGCGGCGGCTTCGACTGGAAAGGCCAGCCGGTGATCGCACTGGCCGTCGACGGCGACGCGATCGCCGCCCGGCTCGCCAAGCGCCCGGCGCGCAGCCCCGACTGGGAGACGCGCCGCATTGCGTCGAGCGTGGAGCAACGCAAGTGGCTCGACGAGGTCCGCGCACGCGTCAAGCGCTGGAGCGATGCCGATGAGTGACGTGCAGTTCCACGACGCTCTCGAGACGCGCGAACCGGCCGAGCGCGAGCGCGCGCTGCTCGCCGCGCTGCCGAAGCTGCTGCAGGGCGCACAGCGCGACGCGGCGGCGTGGGGGCAGATCCTCGCCGGCGTCGACGCCGCCTCGGTGACGACGCGCGATGCGCTGGCGCGCCTGCCCGTCACACGCAAGCACGAGCTGCTCGCGCGCCAGCAGGCCGGCCGCGCGAGCAATCCGTTCGGCGGCTTCGCGGCGGTCGGCTGGGCCGCGCTGCGCCCGGCGCGCACGGCACGCCGCGTCTACCAGTCGCCCGGCCCGATCTACGAGCCCGAAGGCGAGGGGGCCGACTACTGGCGCACCGCGCGCGCGCTGCACGCCGCCGGGTTTCGCGCCGGCGACCTGGTGCACAACAGCTACAGCTACCACCTGACGCCGGCCGGCGCGATGATGGAGTCGGGCCTGCACGCGCTCGGCTGCTGCGTGTTTCCCGGCGGCGTCGGCAACACGGAGCTGCAGTTGCAGGCGATGCTCGAACTGCAGCCGCAGGGCTACGTCGGCACGCCGAGCTTCCTGAAGATCGTGCTCGAGAAGGCCGCTGCCGCGGGCACTCCCGTCGCCAGCCTGCGCCGCGCGCTGGTCTCGGGCGAAGCCTGTCCGCCTTCGCTGCGCGCCTGGTTCGGCGAGCGCGGCGTCGACGCGCTGCAGTGCTACGCGACGGCCGACGTCGGCCTGATCGCCTACGAGACGCGGGCGCACGAGGGACTGGTGCTCGACGAGGGCGTGCTGGTCGAGATCGTGCGCCCCGGCGGCGCAGAGCCGGTGCCCGAGGGCGAAGTCGGCGAACTTGTCGTGACGACGTTCAATGCCGACTACCCGCTGATCCGCTTCGGCACCGGCGACCTCTCGGCCGTTCTGCCGGGCCGCTGCCCGACCGGCCGCACCAACACGCGAATCAAGGGCTGGATGGGTCGCGCCGACGACGCCGCCAAGGTTCGCGGCATGTTCGTGCACCCGCACCAGATCGCCGAGATCGCGCGTTGCCACCCCGAGGTGCGGCGCGCGCGGCTCGTCGTCACCGGCGAAACGGCGAACGACCGCATGACGTTGAAGGTCGAGGTCGCCGCGGCGGCGGACGGGCTGGCCGAGCGCATCGCGGCGAGCGTGCGCGACGTGACCAAGCTGCGCGGCGACGTCGAGCTGTGCGCCCCCGGCACGCTGCCCGACGATGGCAAGCTGATCGAGGACGCGCGGCGCTACGAGTGAATCAGGTGTCGACCTTGATGTTGCCTTCCTTGACGACGCGGCTCCACTGGTCGATTTCCTTGCGGATGAACTGGGCGAACTTGTCGCGCGATCCGCCGCCGTCCTCGGCGCCATAGGTATCCATCCGCTCCTGCACGTCGGGCATCGCCAGGATCTTGTTGACGTCGTCGTTGATCTTCTGGGCGATCGGGGTCGGCAGCTTGCCGGGGCCGACCAGGCCGTACCACGTCGTCGCCTCGAAGTCGGGATACCCCTGCTCGACCATCGTCGGCACCGTGGGGTGGCCCTTGGCGCGCCTGGCGCGCGTCTGTGCGATCGCAACCACCTTGCCGCTCTTCACGTGCGGTGTCGCAGCCGTCATCGTGTCGAAGCTGAACTGGATCTGGCCACCGATCAGGTCGGTCAGCAGCGGGCCGCTGCCCTTGTAGGGGATGTGCAGCGCATCGACCTTGGCGCGCAGCTTGAACAATTCGAAGGCGAGATGCTGCGCCGAGCCGGCGCCGGCCGAGCCGAAGCTCACCTGCCCCGGCTTGGCCTTGCACATCGCGACGATGTCCTGCACCGTGCGGGCGGGCTGGCCGGGGTGCGCGATCAGCAGATTGGGCGTCACGCCGACGAGCACGATCGGCACGAAGTCGCGCTCGACACTGTAGTTGAGCTTGGGCTGCAGGCTCGGCGCGAGGGCGTGGCTGTTGATGTGTGCCATCAGCAGCGTGCTGCCGTCGCTCGGCTGCTGCGCCGTGTAGTCGGCGGCGAGCACGCCGGCGACGCCGGCCTTGTTCTCGACGATGACCTGCTGGTTCCACATGCCGGTGAGCTTCTGCGCGACGACGCGCGCCAGCGCATCGGTGCCGCCGCCGGGCGGAAAGCCGACGATGATGCGCACCGGCCCGTTCGGCCAGGCCTGCGCGTAGAGGCGCGGCGCGCCGAGCACCGCGGCGGCGCCGGCGGTGGCCTTCAACAGGGAACGTCGATGCATGGCTCGTCTCCAGAGGTGGTGGCGGTCAGGCGGCCGCCTTCAGGTTCATGTGTCGGGAATGCGCTGCGAAATGCTCCATCGCAGCCAGCACGCCGCTGCCGGCGAGCGCGACGCCGCATAGCCTCAGGCCCATCTCGACGCCCGCGAGCGCCGCCATCAGCGTGAGGTCGTTGCAGTCGCCGAGGTGGCCGATGCGGAACATGCGGCCCTGCACCTTGCCCAGACCCGTGCCGAGCGACAGGTCGAAGCGTTCGTGGATCAGGCGCCGCAGCGCATCGGCGTCGACGCCCGCCGGCGTGACGACACCCGTCAGCACCGGCGAGTAGACCGCGGCGTCGGCGCACTGGATCGGCAGGCCCCAGGCGCGCACCGCGGCGCGCACGCCCTCGGCCCAGCGCAGGTGGCGCGCGAACACCGCGGGCAGCCCCTGGCAGAGCAGCATGTCGAGCGATTCGGCGAGGCCGTACAGCAGGTTGGTGTTGGGCGTGTAGGGCCAGTAGCCGTCCTGGTTCATGCGCACGATTTCGTCCCAGGCCCAGAACGATTTCGGCAGCTTCGCGGCCTTGCTCGCTTCGATCGCCTTCGGCGACAGCGCGTTGAAGCTGATGCCCGGCGGCAGCATCAGGCCCTTCTGCGAACCGCTGACCGCCACGTCGACGCCCCAGTCGTCGTGGCGGTAGTCGGCGCTGGCAAGGCCCGAGATCGTGTCGACCATCAGCAGCGCCGGGTGCTTGGCGGCATCGATCGCGCGCCGCACCGCGGCGATGTCGGACGTGACGCCGGTCGAGGTCTCGTTGTGGACGACGCAGACGGCCCTGATGGCTTGGCCGGCGTCGGCACGCAGCCGCTGCTCGATCAGTCCGGCGTCGACGCCACGGCGCCAGCTCCACGGCAGCCCGGTCTGCTCGTCGACGCCGGCGTGAGCCAGGAACTCGGGCTTCAGGCCGAGGCGCAGCGCCATCTTCTGCCACAGCGCCGCGAAGTGGCCGGTCTCGAACATCAGCACGGCGTCGCCCGGGCTCATCGTGTTGACGAGCGCCGCTTCCCAGGCGCCGGTGCCTGACGCGGGGTAGATCACGACCGGGTGCCGGGTCTGGAACACCTGCTGCATGCCGGCCAGCACCTTCAAGCCGAGCGCGCCGAACTCGGGGCCGCGATGGTCGATCGTCGGCAAGCTCATCGCGCGCAGGATGCGGTCGGGCACCGGGCTCGGCCCGGGGATCTGCAGGAAGTGGCGGCCGCTGGGATGGTGGTCGAGCGCGATCATCGGAACTCCCGGGTGGGACGCGAGTTTTGCATACAAAACTGGTTTGTCAACGTGTTTACCACTATGATCGCCGATGGATAAGGCGCTTCTTTTTTGAATGCAAATAGGGTTTACGCGGTGGCCGACATCATTTCGATCGCACGTCCGGTGCTGCACCAGCACGTCGCCACGCGGCTGCGCCAGCACATCGTCGAGGGTCGGCTGGCACCCGGCGCCAAGCTCAACGAGCGCGCTCTCTGCGAGCAGCTGGGGGTCTCGCGCACGCCTTTGCGCGAGGCGATCAAGATGCTCGCCGCCGAGGGGCTGGTCGAGCTGCTGCCCAACCGCGGCGCCGTCGTCGCGCAGATGTCGCGCCAGGACGTGATCGACACCTTCGAGCTGATCGCCGGCCTCGAAGGCCTGTCGGGCGAGCTGGCGGCCCAGCGCATCGCTGACGCCGAGCTGGCCGAGATCCGCGCACTGCACTACGAAATGCTGGCTGCGCACGCGCGGCGCGACCTGCCGACCTACTACCGGCTCAACGCGGCGATCCACGACGCGATCAACCGCGCCGCCGGCAACCGCGTGCTCGAGCAGACCTACCGCACCGTCAATGCGCGGCTGCAGGCGCTGCGCTTTCGCTCCAACTTCGACGACGCCAAGTGGGACCGTGCCGTCGACGAGCACCAGCGCATGATCGACCTGCTCGCCGCGCGCGACGGCGCCGCGCTGCGCCGGCTGCTCGCCGAGCACCTCGCGCACAAGCGCGACGTCGTGCTCGAACAGCTCGACCGGCAGGCCCAGGCGCGGGTCGAAGCATGAACGCACCGTTGCCCGGATTCACGACGGCGCCTCCCTCCGCGCGCGTGGCCCCCGGCTCGCCCGAGGCGGCCCGCCTCGCCGCGCGGCTCGCCGCCGAAACGCGCGGCGAGCTGTACTTCGACGCCGCGTCGCGCGGCCGCTATGCGACCGACGCGTCGATCTACCAGATCGAGCCCGTCGGCGTGTTCGTGCCGACGAGCGACGACGACGTCGCCGCCGCGATCGACATCGCGCGCGACCTGCGCGTGCCCCTGCTGCCGCGCGGCGGCGGCACCTCGCAGTGCGGCCAGACCACCGGCGCGGCGCTAGTCATCGACCACAGCAAGCACCTGCGCAACGTGCTCGCGGTCGACACCGCGGCACGCACCGCCGAAGTCCAGCCCGGCATCGTGCTCGACGAGCTGAACGCGCAGCTCAAGGCGCACGGCCTGTGGTACCCGGTCGACGTGTCGACCAGCGCGCAGGCCACGCTCGGCGGCATGGCGGGCAACAACTCGTGCGGCAGCCGCAGCATCGCCTACGGCAACATGGTGCACAACGTGCTCGGCATCGACGCCTGGCTGGCCGACGGCAGCACGGTGTCGTTCGGCCCGGTGGCGACGCTCGGCACGAAGGAACGCGCCATCGCCGACTTCGTGCGCGGCCTGGCCGAGCAGCACCGCGCCGAGATCGAGGCGCACTGGCCGAAGGTGCTGCGCCGCGTCGCCGGCTACAACCTCGACATCTTCCATCCGCAGAGCGAGCGGCCCTACACGAGCGACGGCAGCGTCAACCTCGCGCACCTGCTGGTCGGCACCGAAGGCTCGCTCGCCGTCACGCGCAGCCTGAAGCTGCAGCTCGCGCCGCTGCCGCGCGCCAAGGTGCTCGGTGTCATCAACTTCCCGACCTTCTATCGCGCGATGGACGCGGCGCAACACATCGTCAAGCTCGGGCCCAGCGCCGTCGAGCTGGTCGACCGCACGATGATCGAGCTGGCGCGCGCCAACCCGGCGTTCCGGCCGACGATCGAAGCAGCGCTGCTCGGCGCACCCGAGGCGATCCTGCTCGTCGAGTTCTCGGGTGACGACAAGCGGGCGCTGGTCGCGACGCTGAAGCGGCTCGTCGAGCTGATGGGCGACCTCGGGTTGCCCGGCAGCGTCGTCGAGATGACGGACGACGCGCCGCAGAAGGCGCTGTGGGAAGTGCGCAAGGCGGGCCTCAACATCATGATGAGCCTCAAGGGCGACGGCAAGCCGGTCAGCTTCATCGAGGACTGCGCCGTGCCGCTCGAGCACCTGGCCGAGTACACCGACGAACTGACGCGCGTCTTCGCGCGCCACGGCACGCGCGGCACTTGGTATGCGCACGCGTCGGTCGGCACGCTGCACGTGCGTCCGATCCTGGACATGCGGCGCGACGGCGCGGCGAAGATGCGCGCCATCGCCGAGGAGGCGAGCGCGCTGGTGCGTCGCTACAAGGGCGCCTACAGCGGCGAACACGGCGACGGTCTGTGCCGCGGCGAGTGGATCCGCTGGCAGTTCGGCCCGAAGATCGACGACGCGCTGCGCGCCATCAAGCAGCGCCTGGACCCGACCGGACTGCTCAACCCCGGCAAGATCGTCGACCCGCCGAAGATGGACGACGCGCGGCTGTTCCGCTTTCCGCCCGGCTACCGCACGATCGAGCTGCAGCCGGTACTCGACTGGTCGCCGTGGAACGTGCAGAACGATCCGGCCACCGAGCGCACCACGGCGCCCGGCAGCGGCGGCGACACGACCGGCGGCTATGCCAAGGCCGTCGAGATGTGCAACAACAACGGCCACTGCCGCAAGTTCGACGCCGGCACGATGTGCCCGAGCTTTCGCGTCACGCGCGATGAGCAGCACCTGACGCGCGGCCGCGCCAACACGCTGCGCCTGGCGCTGTCGGGCCAGCTCGGGCCCGATGCCTTCACCGGCGAGGCGGTGCGCGACGCGATGGAACTGTGCGTCTCGTGCAAAGGCTGCCGCCGCGAATGCCCGACGGGCATCGACATGGCGAAGATGAAGATCGAATGGCTGGCGCATCACAAGGCCCGCCACGGCCACACGCTGCGCGACCGCCTCGTCGCGAAGCTGCCCGACTACGCGCGTCTCGCGAGCCGCGTGCCGTGGCTCGCGAACCTGCGCGATGCGCTGCCGGGTGCCGCGCGCCTCACCGAGCGCTGGCTCGGCCTTTCGGCCAAGCGCAGCCTGCCGCGCTGGCGCCGCGACACGTTCTGGCGCGAGGCGCCGCGACTGCGCCTCGCCACGCGCGACGAAGCGCTCGCCGCCGACAAGGCGGCCGTGCTGTTCGTCGACACGTTCAGCGGGTACTTCGAGACCGAGAACGCGTCCGCCGCGGCGCAGGTGCTGCAGGCGGCCGGCTATACCGTCCACGTCGCGACGAAGCCGGGCGGCCACTACTGCTGCGGCCGCACGCACCTGGCCGCCGGCAGGGTCGACGAAGCGAGGGCGAAAGCGCGCGAACTGCTCGACGCGCTGCTGCCGTTCGCCGAGCAAGGCATCGCGATCATCGGCCTCGAGCCGTCGTGCCTGTTCACGATGCGCGACGAAATGCTGGCGATGGGCTTCGGAGAGCCGGCACGCACGCTGAGCGAGCACGCGCTGATGTTCGAGGAGTTCCTGGCGCGCGAAGTGCGCGCCGGCCGCTGCGCGCCGCTGCTGCGCCCGCTCGGCCAGCGCCTGCTGGTGCACGGCCACTGCCACCAGAAGGCCTTCGACGCCGTGCGCCCGCTGCTCGACGTGCTGGCGCTGATTCCGGATGCCAAGCCCGAACTGATCGAGACCTCGTGCTGCGGCATGGCCGGCAGCTTCGGCTACGAGGCCGAGCACCACGACATCTCGATGCGCATGGCCGAGGCACGATTGTTGCCCGCGATCCGCGAGGCGCCACGCGACGCCGTGATCGTGGCCGACGGCACCAGTTGCCGCCATCAGATCGCGGACGGAGCGGGCCGCAAGCCCCTGCACGTGGCAAGGCTGTTGGCCGGGCTGATCGAGCGCAAACAAGGCGCGATTACGTAGTTTCCCGCGATGGTCGGCGCTGCGACGCCGACCACAATCGGCGTTGCTCTCATCGCACGAAAGGAAGATTTCGATGAAACGTCTGTTGCTCACCGCCGTGGCGGCGGCCTGCACCTGCACCGCCGCGTTGGCCGAATACCCCGAGAAGCCGATCACGGTCGTCGTCGGGTTCGCGGCCGGCGGCCCGACCGACAAGGTGGCGCGCGATCTCGCCGAATCGTTGCGCAAGACGTTGACCGGCTCGACGATCGTGATCGAGAACGTCGCCGGCGCCGGCGCCACGCTGGGCGGCAACAAGGTCGCCAAGGCGGCGCCGGACGGCTATACGCTGCTGATCGCGCACATCGGCATGGCGACGCAGCCGGCGCTGTACCGCAACCTGCCGTTCAAGGTGCTCGACGACTTCGAGTTCCTCGGCCTGATCAACGAAGTCCCGATGACGCTGATCGGCAGGCAGACGCTACCGGCGAACAACTATGCCGAGCTGTCGAAGTGGATCGACGCCAACAAGGGCAAGATCAACCTCGCCAATGCCGGCCTGGGCGCCGCCTCGCATCTGTGCGGCCTGCTGCTCCAGAGCGCTCTCAAGGTCGAGATGACGACGATCCCGTACAAGGGCACCGGCCCGGCGATGACCGACCTGCTCGGCGGCCAGGTCGACCTGATGTGCGACCAGACGACCAACACCACCAGCCAGATCGAAAGCGGCAAGGTCAAGGCCTACGCCGTGACGACGACCAAGCGGCTGACAACGCCGGCGCTCGCCAAGCTGCCGACGCTCGACGAGTCGGGCCTCAAGGGCTTCAACGTGTCGATCTGGCACGGCCTGTACGCGCCGAAGAACACGCCCAAGCCCGTGGTCGACAAGATCAACACGGCGCTCAAGGCGGCGCTGAAGGATCCCGAGTTCGTCAAGCGCCAGGAAGCATTGGGTGCCGTCGTCGTCTCCGACGGCCGCGTCAACGGCCCCGAACACAAGAAGTTCGTCGAGGCCGAGATCAACAAGTGGGGGCCCGTCATCAAGGCGGCGGGGCAGTACGCCGACTGAGAGCGGCAGCCTGCACGACGAAAGGCCGCGTCGAACGCGGCCTTTCCCTTTTTCGTCAGCCGATCGTGACGCGCGCGAACTTGCGCTTGCCGACCTGCACGACGTAGGTGCCGGCGGGGAGCTTCAGGCCCTTGTCGGCGACCACGCCGCCGTCGACGCGCACGCCACCCTGCTCGACGAGGCGCAGCGCCTCGCTGGTGGAAGGCGCGAGGCGCGACTGCTTGAGCACGGCGCCGATCGCCAGCGGCGCGCCGGCGAGTGCCACTGCGTCGATCTCGTCGGGCACGCCGCCGCGCGCGCGCTGCTCGAAGTCGGCCTCCGCGGCGTCAGCCGCGGAGGCACCGTGGAAGCGCGTCGTGACCTCCTTGGCCAGCAGCACTTTGGCGTCCTTCGGGTTGCGGCCGGCCGATACCTCGGCGCGCAGCGCGACGATCTGCGCCTCGCTGCGAAAACTCAGCAGCGTGTAGTAGCGCCACATCAGCTCGTCGCTGATCGACAGCAGCTTGGCGTACATCGTGTTCGCCGGCTCCGTGATGCCGATGTAGTTGCCCTTGCTCTTGGACATCTTCTCGACGCCGTCGAGCCCCTCGAGCAGCGGCATCGTCAGCACGCACTGCGGCTCCTGGCCATACTCGGTCTGCAGTGCGCGCCCGACGAGCAGGTTGAACTTCTGGTCGGTGCCGCCGAGTTCGAGGTCGCTCTTCAGCGCCACCGAGTCGTAGCCCTGCATCAGCGGATAGAGCAGCTCGTGCACGCTGATCGGCAGGCCCGACTTGAAGCGCTTGCTGAAGTCCTCGCGCTCCATGATGCGCGCCACGGTGTAGCGCGCCGCCAGCTCGATCATGCCGCGCGCGCCGAGCGGATCGCTCCACTCGGAGTTGTAGCGGATCTCGGTGCGGTCGGGATCGAGCACCAGGCTCGCCTGCTTGTAGTAGGTCTGGGCGTTCGCCTCGATCTGCTCGCGCGTCAGCGGCGGGCGCGTCGTGTTGCGGCCCGACGGGTCGCCGATCATCGACGTGAAGTCGCCGATCAGGAAGATGAC
>Ga0138256_10003662_pt1 | contig 16313 bp, 9 predicted proteins | sample KNB2016incub_MG_FD_105486 | JGI IMG/M metagenome (GOLD analysis project Ga0138256, IMG submission 105486) | Active sludge microbial communities from wastewater in Klosterneuburg, Austria - KNB2014incub_MG | ecosystem: Engineered > WWTP > Activated sludge > Unclassified | place: Austria... | reverse complement strand
AAGTAGAATTTTTTGTAGATAACGTTTCTATAGGAACTGATAACTCTTCTCCTTTTACTTTTAACTGGGTTGCCGTATTGGGTAGTCATAACATTAAAGGAGTAGCTACAGATAATTTAAATGCTACAACAACTTCTTCTATTATTTCTATTAATGTTGTTGCGAATACACCTCCAACCGCTGCAATTACTTCACCAGTGACTGGCGCTTCTTTCACAGCACCTGCGGTAGTAACTATAAATGCAACTGCAACTGATGTGGATGGAACTGTAACTCAGGTTGAATTTTTTGTAAATAATATTTCTGTTGGTGTTGATGCTACTTCACCGTATTCATTCAATTGGACAAGTGTTATTGGAGCTGCAAGTCTTACTGTTAAATCCACTGATAATAAAGGAGCAATAACTACTTCTGCTGCGGTTTTACTTACTATAGCAGATCCATTAGCTTTACCTTATAGAGTTAATACTTTAGTTCAAACTTGTCTTCCAACAACTTTTAACATTCCGGTTTCAGCAGTTGATGCTGTTGACAATGTTATAGGTTATGACATCGTTATGTTTTATGATAAAACAAGAGTTTCTCCTACTGGTACCATTACTGTTAGAAATGTATTGGTAGATTCTTTAATTGTTGATGCATCAAATAGTATTGATGAAAACGTTGGAAGAATAGACATTTCACTTTTCTTCAATGGTACAGCGCCTTCTAACGCAGAATTTAATGGAGTTGGTAAGATAGTTGATGTTGAATTTTCAAAAACATCAGGTTTTGCAAATGTTGATACAGCGGTATTTACTGTTTCTTCACTTCAAGAAAGTTATATTACTGGTGTAGCTACTAAACCTGTTGAATCAGGTAAGTACATCACTTACAGAGATAGCTTATTTACTTCTTCTTTAAAATTTTGGGCTGACAATAGTCCAATTAAATATAATGCAGCATTACCTAATGATTATTTAGTGACGAACATTTTTGGAAATAACGGTGCGTGTACAAATAAATCATTAACTTCTGTTCAACCAGATTTAACAGGTAATTTTACTTACAATATATTAAATGGATTAGATGTAATGATTGAGAGAGATATTCTTTCTGGTACTAGCGTACAACCCATCGTTAATGGATTTGATGCATTACAAGTAAGAAAATTACTTATCAATGATCCAAGTTTTGTTCCTACGATCTTCCAAATGATTGCTATGGATGTAAACGCAGATGGTGTAATTAGTTCTGGTGATCTATCACAAATTAATCAAAGAGCTGTATTAATATTACCTGAATACAGACAAGCTTGGAATTATACTAATGGTGGAGTATCAAATGGTCAACCTTCAAAAGACTGGTTATTCATAGATGCAGCTACTTTGGCAAATGATAATCATTACAAAATATCACCAACTTTTCCTTTAGATAATGGTGTAGGATTCTCTAAATACAGAGTACCGGTTGTTCCATTTTGCTTACCAGTAACAGTTCAAAATGCTGCTTCTTGCCCTTTGATTTCTAGTGAAACTTATAAAGGTATTGCTTTAGGAGACGTAAATGGTAATTACCAAAACATTCTTAATAACGGTACACTTAGAAGCAAAGAAAAAATTGTTTTTGATTTAGCTCATGCTGTGACTACTGATAACATGATTGAAATTCCGGTATCTTTCGTTTCGGCTAATTCAGTATATGCTCTAGATTTCTCTATGAAGTTTAATGAAAGAAAATTAGCTTTCAATTCAATTGTAAGTCATTCTTCATCAATTCAAGCTTTAGATTATTTTAATACTGAAGATCAAACTTTGAGATTTACTTCTAATAGTTTATTGCAATATAATGTTGATAAACCAATAGTTTCTGTTCGTTTTAATTTGAATAAAGGAGAAGTAACTACTAAAGATTTATATTCTCTAGTTGGTTATTTAAATGGAGATGTTGTTGATGTAGAAGTTTTAGATGTTTCTACGGGTACAAACAATGATACTAAAGTTATAAATACTGAAGTGTATCCAAATCCTACTAGCGGAATGTTAAATATATTCGTTACTGAAGATGCGAATATCCAAATTCTTGATGTTAATGGTAAACAAATATACATGCAAGGAAATGTTTTAGCAAATAAAGTATTTGAAACCAATGTATCTAATCTTCCAAATGGAGTTTATATCATCAAATTTTTTAACAATAATTTCGTATCAACGAAAAAAGTTGTTATCAGTAAATAAAATTTAAACACCCCGTTTAAGTTTTATTTTTTCTCCCAAATAAGACTAAAGGCTGCAATCGTTATGATTGCAGCCTTTTTTTATGTCTTGTCGTAATTGTGAAATGTTGAGAGATTCACTTTTACATAACATGAAATCTTATTTCCATATCCAGCTCAAGGCTTGGTAACAATTTAATAATATTCTCTAAACACAAATTTAATGTTGGATTTCAAATAATTCTTTCAGATCATATTAATCTTGCAACTATTTATAATTAGAATCAAAATGGCGATACTCGGTTCATTGTTACAAAGCACAATACACTTTGGCGAAACAATTAGAAAAAGAATAATTCCTACCCATGATTCGGTGCAACAAGAAGCTGTGCTTACCAAACTCATTTTGAAAGCTAAACACACTGCATTTGGTAGACAATATGATTTTGAGGGTATTGTTAGATCGGCTCATGTTGGAGAAGTAAGTTTATACGACCAATTTAAAGAAATAGTTCCAATTCATGATTACAATAAGATTTATAATGAATGGTGGAAGTATGGTCTTCTGGGTTATAAAAATATATGTTGGCCGGGAAGAATTAAATATTATGCATTGAGCTCAGGAACTTCTGAGGCATCTACAAAATACATTCCACTAACAAAGGATATGTTTAATGCCATTAGAAAGGCCAGCATCAGACAGATCTTTTCCTTATCTAATTTTAAATTGGAATCTAAAATTTTCGAATCAGGTATTTTAATGCTTGGTGGTTGTACTGAATTGAATCAATCTACTTCATATTATGAAGGTGATTTGTCAGGTATTCAAGCTTCAAAACTTCCTTTTTGGTTCCAACTTTTTTATAAGCCAGGAAAAAAAATTGCTTCCAATAAAGATTGGGAGAATAAACTTACAGAAATTACTAGAAATGCAAAAAATTGGGACATTGGAATCATAGTTGGTGTACCAGCTTGGATTCAAATTTTAATGGAGAAGATTATTGCCTACTATAATGTTGAAACCATTCATGACATTTGGCCGAATTTAAAAATATATGTACACGGAGGTGTAAGTTTCGAGCCATATCGTAAGGGTTTCGAAAAATTATTGTCAGAACCTTTGTTATATATTGAGACCTATCTTGCTTCAGAAGGTTTTATTGCTTTTCAAAAGTATCCCAATCAAATTGGAATGTCATTAGTATTGGATAATGGAATATTTTACGAGTTCGTCCCATTTGATGAGTCTAATTTTACATCTGATGGAACAATAAAAGAATCTGCCGAAACTAAATTATTAGGAGAAGTATCCATAGGTGTAGAATATGCACTATTAATAAGTACTTGCACAGGCGCTTGGAGGTATTTGTTAGGTGATGTCGTCAAATTTGTTTCAGCGAATGAAATAATCATTACAGGAAGAACCAAGCAATTTATTAGTCTTTGTGGTGAGCACCTATCCATTGATAATATGAATCGCGCTATTATGCAAGTTTCAAATCAATTTAACATTACAATTTCTGAATTTACTATTGTAGGTGTACCTTTTGATTCACTCTTTGCGCATCATTGGTATATCGGGACAGATGATGTTGTAAGTAAAGATCAATTAAAAGAAGCCTTAGATGCAGCTTTAATGGAATTGAATGATGATTATGCGGTAGAACGATCTGCTGCTTTGAAAGAAATATTGATTGATGTCATTCCTACTTCATATTTTTATGAATGGATGGAGTCATTAGGTAAATCAGGAGGACAGCATAAAGTACCAAGAGTTTTGAAAAACAAGAATTGGGAAAGCTGGAAATGTTTTTTAGGAAGTAAAGGTATTCATTAATAAATCCTTGTTTTTTAATTTGTGAATGACACTATTTGCATGAGGAACTTTAAGCAAAAGATACAATAATTTCCTAATTGAAAAACTATCTCTTAGCTGTTAAAATATCGGAGGTATATTTTAATGGGAATTCAATAATTTTAGGATTCATTTCTGAGGATATTGATTTTTGATCTAATAGATCTAAAATAGTGATGGCTAATTGACTTTGAGTAATCGTTTGTTTTGTTTTTATTTCTCCTTGTGCGTGCCAATCCGGACCCATAACTGCAAGCCATGATTCTTCAGATCCCTTGGTGAACATATTGTGTTTATGCCAAGTTTTGGTTTTATTGCCGCGTCCATGATCAGTAGTTATGATAATTGAAGTATTATTTTTATAATTGGGATCAGTCTGAATGAAATACCATAATTCTGAAATCAGTTTATCAATCATGGCTATATGACTTAAATATTCATCGTATTTTTTGTCATGCGCTGCTTCATCTGTTTCGCCGAATCCCAATAAAACAACTTTTGGATGATTTTTGATAATATAATCTTTTGCTTCAATAAATGTTAATACATCTTCTCTGGTACATTTATCATTTGAGATCATTTTTTGAAATGAGGAAATGCGATAATTATCATTGAATGAACCCGTTTGGCTTTTATTGTATCCGCAACTTAATGGCAATTGATTTCGTTTTGTATTTAATATATAAGGAAAAAGTTCCCAGGAAGTGAATGCGACTACATGACCTTTGTAAGGTTCTTTTTCATTTAACTGTTCTAAGATATTAGGATTTCGATTCCATCTGGAACGATTGGAAAAAATTTGAATGTCAGGATTTCCAGATAATATTTCATTATATCCTGGATAAGATATTTTATATAAGTTTTCAACGTTGACTTGATTATCAAAATTTCTATTTCCATAGATATTTCCCTTCTTTGCTATAGTATTCCAAAAGAATGGCATTAATCTCTTTCTTCTTAGTTCTTCTGTTTGTTCCCAATAAAATTCTTTGGTCAGGGTAGTATCTTCAGTATAATTTATATCGTGGATTAGCAAAGAATCCGTTCCTCTGAAGATTTCTTGCCAACGAAGTCCATCAATGGTCACAATAAATACATTTTTTGTATTTTTATCAAGATGTTGTGCAATGATGAAGTTAGGAATAATAATTAAAGCAAAATAGATCCAGACTTTCAATACGTTTAATTTTGGCACAAATCTATAGGTTCAATGTTAATTGAATTTTAAGCCAATATTATTGAAATATTATATTATAAAATTATTTAATATGATTCATTAATGTTGCTAAAGACCTATACAGTAAGCCTTCAGCTATATTATTTGGAATAGCAATTCCACGTTGAACGACACATTTAACACAAACAACATATTGGCTTAACAATTTGGTAATATTGAAGTATCACTTTTGTGCTAAGTTTGAAAATCATCAATATTATATTCACAAACCTGAAATCTATGAGAAAGTATTCCCTATTATTATTAAGTTTATTCTTTACTTTCCATATTTCGGTTCAAGCCCAATCAGGCAAAGGTAAACTAGTAGGAAAAATTGTAGATAAAACTACAGCATCAGTAGGTGAATTAATAGGTGCAATAATCGTTGTAGATGGTACTTCCTTTGGAACAACTACAGATGTGGAAGGGAATTATAACCTTGAATTACCTGTCGGAAATTATAATGTACTTATAAAATATACCGGATATAAAACGGAGCAGGCACCTATAACCATTCAATCCAATGAAATTACGCATCTTGATATGGCTATAGGGGAAGAGAAAGTGGATTTAAATGAAGTAGTAATTACATCTAAAATTGAAAAATCATCTTCACTTTCACTCATTCAGGCTAAAAGGAATGCAGCAGTCATTTCTGATGGAATTTCATCAGATATCATTCGCAAAACCCCGGATAGAAATGTTTCCGATGTATTAAAACGTGTGACAGGAGCATCGATTCAAGAGGGAAAATTTGCTATAATTAGAGGAATGAATGATCGATATAATGCCGGATATTTGGATAATACTTTATTACCATCCACAGAAGCTGATCGAAAAGCTTTCTCATTTGATGTTGTTCCCGCAGCTTTAATTGATAATGTTCAGATTATTAAAGCGGGTTCTCCAGAATTGTCAGGTGATTTTGGTGGAGGTATCATTCGAATCAATACTAAGGCCGTTCCTGAAGCATATACTCAAAGTATTTCTATTGGAGCCCATTACACATCTACAGGAACATTTAAAAATTTCAAAGAATTTTCTTCGTATCCCGGAGAACAATTTAATATTTTGAATTCCAAAAGATCTTTACCTAATTTGGAAGAAGGACAATTAAAGACTACTACCAGTTTTCCTTCATTACTTGAAAAACAAAGATTAGGAGAAACATCGAAGTTATTCAATCATGATTGGGAGAATAAAGAAATAAATGCACCGCTCAATCCAAGATTTTCGTATGTGTTGGGATTCCCAATTGCTTTGAAAAATAATATTAAACTTGGATTTTTGTTGGCTTTAAATTATTCTGATACCCGGAAAGTACAATCTGGAGAAATTAGTTCTTATGATGGTAGTGGACAAGTATCAGACTTTAATGATCAATTGTATCAGAGAAATACAAGTGAAGGTGCTATTTTTAATATTAATTTCGTTGGTGCAAAAAGTCAATTGAGTTTTAGAAATTTATTCAATTCAAACTTAGACCGAAATACAATTGTTCGTATTGGTAAAGCTAATATTACAGATGGTATTGATGTAAATAACGTTGCCAATTTTGTTAATTTTAATCGACTTACGAATAGCATCCTTTCATTTAAACAAATATTTGGGTCTTCAGCTACAGCGTTGAACCTAAATGCAAGTATAAACTATTCAAATATTTGTCGCAAGACACCTGATTATAGAATTGCTTCATACACTAAATCACAAGATGATTCCCAATTTAATTTATCTACAGGCGATTTTTTTAATTCAAGTACTGGCAGGTATTATTCTGAATTGTTAGAAGATGTTGTTGGGTCTTCACTTGAACTTTCTAAAGGTTTTAATGATAGATTTAAATCTAATGTTAAAATTGGAGGATTTTATCAATATAGAAATCGTGATTTCAATGGTAGAAGTTTTGTATATGGTGGTGTATTGAATGATGAAATTACATTGAATCCTGCAATTGATCTAGCTGGTAAACATATTGGCGCTGATCAATTATATTTATTGGAGAAAACTTCTGATGATATAGCATATTATCATGGTCAATCGAATGTTTCTGCTGCTTTCCTATCCGTCGATCAAAGATGGATGAGTAAGTTAAGATCTTCTTATGGTCTTAGATATGAAATGGTAGATATTCAAGTAGATAACCAAAAATTTAATACAGAAATTGCACAAATACTAAAATCTTCATTATTGCCATCCATCAATTTAACATATAATTTAAATGAACGCGTTAATTTGAGAGCTGCATATTTTGCATCGGTCAATAGACCAGAGTTTAGAGAATTGGCCCCGTTTGCATTTTATGTGTTTGACAAGAATGCTGATATTAAGGGAAACAAAAATTTAAAAATTGCAACACTACATAATATAGATTTAAGATGGGAGTTTTATCCTTCCGGAGTACAACTCATTTCTTTGGGTGTGTTTCAAAAGTATATCCAAAATCCAGTGGAATTCAGTATTGATATTGCACAACCATTTACAACGTTTACCTATCAAAATGAAAAGGCAGCAAAAATTTCAGGATTGGAATTTGAAATGAGAAAAAATTTGAATTTTTTAGGAAGACATAAGGTGTTTAATCAATTTGCTGTATTGTGTAATTTTACCTTAGTCAAATCTTCGCTACAATTTAATGAAGGTTCCAAAGCTTTAGCAAATAGATCCTTACAAGGACAATCTCCATATATAGTTAATGTAGGATTACAATATGAGAGTGAAGATAAAAAATGGTCCGCAAATGTTATGATGAATAGAACTGGTAGAAGGATAGCATATGTTGGTGTAGATCCTAAATATGGTCAAACCAGACAAGATATTTTTGAAGCTCCAAGATCTGTATTAGATCTTCAGGTTTCCAGGTCATTCAAGAAATTTAGTCTAAAAATTACTTGTTCAGATCTTTTTCATGAACAACAATTGTATTATCAGGATACAAATAATAATAAGCACTTTGATGAAGTCGGTGGTGATCGTACCCTATTTAAATATAGTACAGCCTGGCAATCTACCTTATCACTGTCATATAATTTTTAATGAATAATATTTATTAAGTATAAAAAATAGTTTAATTATGAAAAAAGTATTTACATGTTTTGTTTTATTGTTCACCCTTTTGATGACTTCCGTTTCCTATGCTCAAACAGGCTTTAAATTGAAGGCTACTTCATATGTCGGAGCATTGTCAAGTGATCCTGCAACTGACTGGACACAAAATTGGACTAATTGGGATCCAAAAAATACAGCTTATCCTGCCGCTACTGATACCACCACTTTAAATGGTATGGTAACAGGACTACCCATTCTTGGAGAAAAGGAAATATTGGGATCAGTTACTCTGGATGCCAATGTTGTTTACCTTTTGAAAGGTATCATTGTAGTGCGAAATAGTGGCGAATTAACTATTCCTGCTGGAACTATAATTAGAGCACAATCTGACATTAGTTCAACACCTAAAAATTATTCTTGTATCGTTGTAGAGCGTGGTGGTAAAATTAATATTTTAGGTACAGAAAAACTACCGGTGGTTTTTACTTCTAATAAAGGAATTGGATTAAGAGATCGCGGAGATTGGGGAGGAATTTTACTTGCTGGTAAAGCATACCATAATTTATTAGATGGTACCACGAATAATAATATTCAGATGGAAGGATTTAATAATGTATCCTTTGATCCAACCTTAGCAAGATTTGGAGGAACGGATAATAATGATAATTCTGGTGAAATCAGTTATTTAAGAATTGAATTTGGCGGATTAGCATTCGAGACCAATAAGGAAATTAATGGATTAACTTTAGGTGCTGTTGGATCAGCTACTAAATTAGGTTATGTTCAAGTATCTTATTCTGGTGATGATTCTTTCGAATGGTTTGGTGGTAGTGTCAATGGACATCATTTAATCGCTTATAAAGGAACAGATGATGATTTTGATACAGATAATGGATATTCTGGTTTAAATCAATTTGGTCTTGGTGTAAGAGATTCAGCTTATTATGATTTGACTTATGGAGCAACTTCCGGCGGTTCTACATCTGAAGGTTTTGAAAGTGATAATGAAGCTACTGGTACAGCTGCAGTTCGACCAGTGACATCTGCAATCTTTTCTAATTTCACCATGGTTGGCCCAGTTCCAGTTGGATCTACTTATTCACAAATGAATACTGTGACTAAAGCAGCTTTCAGACGAGGTGCAAGAATTCGTAGAAATTCCAGTATTAGAATTGTAAATAGTATTTTCATGGGATATAGAAATTTTCTATTAATGGACGGTGATAGCTGTTTGAGGAAAACTAATTTCCCTGCTGCATTGAATTTAGTTAATCCAAATACGCCTGTGGATGTGAAAGAACAAATCTTTTTTACCAACAATTTAATTTGTAATACGGCGAGCGCATTTACCTCTACTACGGATACTACTGCAAACGGATTAGTAGAAGTAGCAAGAGCTGCTAATTCAAAAAATAAATTGGAAGCTGCTAATGCTTGGTTGAGACAAGCTGGATCTTTGGCTAATAATATCAATCCAGTAGACTTTACAGCTGGTACTTTATTGGTTAATCCTGTTGCAGCATCCACTACACCGGATTTCAAACCTGTTGCTAATTCACCAGCATTATCCGGGGCTAATTTTTTAGATAATCCGATATTGGTAAATTTAACTACTTCTACCAAAGAGATTGAAAATACCTTAAACCGAAATTTCATTTATCCAAATCCAATATCTAATGGTCAATTAACTTTTGGACATAAAGTAAATTCTTTTGGGATATTTGATATTAAAGGAAATCTTTTGTTGCATGGCGTAAATACTGATCATGTAAATTTGGATCATTTAATTTCTGGAATATATATTATTAAATTAGATGGCATTGCTCAGAAACTGATTGTAGAATAGTACATTGTTTTTTTCATTTGTGGTGAAAGCATATCAGATCATTCCTGATATGCTTTCTTTTTTATGAATTATCTCATTTTGTTTTACCAAATAGGCCTTAATAATATATTTAATATTTATTTAATATATAAGTAAAATATAATTATTGCTATTCTAGTAATTTTGAAAAAAATTCCATTGAAAAGAAATTTAGATTGTGTTGTTATATCCGATGTTCATTTAGGTACTTATGGATGTCATGCAAAGGAGCTGAATGATTATTTGCATTCCATCCACACTGATGTACTTATTGTCAATGGTGATTTTATTGATATGTGGCAATTTAGAAAGTCTTATTTTCCACAGGAGCATATAAAAGTGATTCAATATATTTTGAAATTATCCAGAAAGGGTACCAAAGTTTATTACTTGACAGGCAATCATGATGATCATTTAAGAAAGTATTCCAATTTTAGAACTGGAAATATTTACTTAAGAGATAAACTTATTATAAAATTAGGAGGAAAATTGTATTGGTTTTTTCATGGAGATGTCTTTGATGCGAGCGTACTCATTTCCCCCTGGATAGCTAAATTAGGTGGAAAGAGTTATGATATGCTCATTCGATTGAATCGGGTCATTGATCGAATCTTAGTCAAAATGGGAAGACAAAAAATGTCCATATCAGCAATTGTTAAATCTAAAGTCAAACGTGCTGTGAAGTTTATTGGGGACTTTGAACTAATGGCTATTGACCATGCATTTAATGAACAATTTGATTTTGTAGTGTGTGGACATATTCACCAGCCCAAAATTGAAACGATCGTGCGTGATGATAAGCAAGTTACTTACATGAATAGTGGTGATTGGGTGGAGAACCTATCTGCACTGGAATATGATCAAGGAAATTGGCGTATTTATTATCATGAAAAAGATTTTATTATGCCGGTTAAAATAAATATCAACAATAATAAAATTCAAGAGGTAGCATGAGTAAACTTGATTTCATTTGTACAAGATTTAAAGTTTTAAGGTGATGCGAAATCCTATATCTTGAATTGAAATTTATTAAATATTTTTCTGTATTATTTATTTTCTGAATCAACATTTTTTTATGAAATTAATGGAAAAAATTAATCTGGTAAACCATCATAAGGAATATAATAAAGATAGAAGCTTTATAAAATATTTCCATTTGTTGGAAAAAAATTTGGAGAAGAAGAAACTATTGAATGAAAAGTATATCCAAGTTCAGAACATCCGGGAAAGCAGTGTATATAAGGCTTTGAATGAGCATCAACAATTTGATCTCGATTATCATATTGCTAAAAATGCTTTGAAATATAAGCTCCAATTATTGGAAATCAAACGAATAAAATTTATGTTGAATAGTTGGATCAGAACCAATGTTCCAAAGGACTTTTTTGAAAAAAGAAAGTAGTATATCCGTTTTGAACAATACTATTATTGTATCTACTAAATAAACATTTTTACAAAAAAATGATGGATGGATATCAATTCGATAATGCCAACTCTTCAACTAAATTAGCTTGTTTTTGATTTTTAGCTAAGGCAAATAATTTTTCCAATGTTTTCTCAATATTGTTAGCATGTATTTTGGGTAATTCGTGTGTTTGATTTAACCAATTGATGATTTCCAAATCAAAATATTTACCCGGCTCTGTTAATACGTGTACTTTTAATTTACTTAAAGCTGCTGCATTACATTGTTGTTCATAGTGTTTAGAGATGGGAATGGACATTAATTTTTTATTTAGATATAAGGCTTCTGCAGGTGTTTCGAATCCGCCTCCTGTAATTAATCCATGACAACTTATAAGACTTTTATTAAATGATTGATTATCTATTGGAAAGTAGTGAATATTGTTTTCACGATAAGGTTCTTTTATTTCTGGCAAGAACCATTGAAATTCAAGGTGTTTTAATTTTTTAAAAAAGTGAACCAAACAAAATTTTTGATATGCAGGTAAATAGACTGTGATATGTCCCTTGTCAACGACTTCAGCATCTTGTATTTCCTGCTTGATAACAGGTGGAAAAATAAAATCATCATACGCATCGAAATGAAGTCCAATATAATGTGCTGATTTGGCGTAATATTTTAAGATCATTTCTCCAAGGATATTTTTGCTTGTTGGTCTTGGTGTCAATGATGATTGAAAGCTGGCTTGATGACCAAATTGAATGGAAGGTACATTTTTAATTCTGCAAGCTTGTGCGGTAATGGATTCAAAGTCGTTGATAATGACATCATATTGTTCTACGGGAAGTTGTCTTGCCAATTTCATAGCATTTAGGAGCTTCATGTCCTTCCAGGTTTTTTGGATGTCCAATCCGCCACATTCTGAATAGTTCAAACTAATTCCAGAACTTCGGTATTTTATGGGAAGTGGAACGTTTAAGTTAGAATTTGATCCCGATAGAAACACATCCACTTCACCATATTGTTCCAGATAGGGCATGAGTTGATAGGCCCGGCTAATATGGCCATTGCCAGTAGCTTGAACGGCATAAAATATTTTCATGTTGAATATTTTTAATTATTGATTCCATAAAATGTGAAATAAGTCCAAAGACCAAAATACGCTTTATGAATTCTTAGTTCTTGATTAGGGAATTTATGTACCAGAAATGGTGTAAGCTTACCATCCATAGTTACATGATTATTTTTCATGTGTTTCTTGAAAAGATTTAATGAACTATGGTTAAAATCGACAATGGCTATTATACCGCCTGGTTTGAGTTGTTGTTTGGCTTCTTGTATTAATGCCTTATAATGAGTATCTGTCATACTTAACATATAAGAAAAGATCAATACATCCATTTTAATATCAATTAATGAAGCATGATATGATCCTTCAATAATCATAGTGTGGCTATCATGGATCACCTTGCTTTTAGCTATTTGAGCCATGTCCGGTGAAAGCTCTACAGCGAATATTTTGGATGATGGGAATTTTTTTCTTAGATGAAGTAAATTGTATCCGGTTCCGCATCCTATTTCTAGAATGTTAAGCGCTTTATCTTCAAAGCAAGGACAGTTATCGATCAATCGGTTTCTTCCAAACAGGAAAGCCCAACGCGTGGCATCATATATTTTTGATTGGAATTGGTAATATTTTTTTAAATGATGATTAATGGGTTGATGATCAACAAAATCCATTTTTTAAATTTTAATTTATGGTGGCAAGCAATGTAGAAGCATAGGTTCCTACTCGATCTTTTCTTTGAATTTGATGGATGAAGTATGGATCTATATTCATTTTTTCTTTGGCGAATTCAGGTATAAAATCAATATTGGAAGCTGCAGAACGCATCAATATTTTAGTTCCCGGTTGGCTATGATCCAGAATTAATTTCCATTCTCTGTTCAGTGCTTCACGATCATATTTGAGTAACCAGTCTTGGTGATCCAACAGTACAAAATGTGAGTATGTACTTTGGCTTTTTTCGAGAAATCCATTGAGATGGTTATTGAAAGTGTTGATCTTGTATGTATTGTTGATTAAAGTGGGTTGAAACTCAGGTTTCAAATAATTTGGACTACATGTTTCAGTATAATGTCCAAACAAATACACATGCCAAAAGTAATTGTCCTTGATGTCAATTTGCGTAAAGACATGATCCAACATGGATTCTAAATAATTCCATATACTCTTGTTTTCATTTTTGACTACAACATGATACTGTTCTGTTGGAACCCCTGCAAGAGAAAGTACAGCCTGAGACTGAAACAAGTTATGTGAAAGTATGCTGAGTAGTTTAGGTTTGATGTGATTCCAAATATTATTTTGTTCTTCCAGAGACTGAGATTTCCAAAGTTCTTGCAATGCAGCTTTTATAGATGATTGATGTCCTAAAATATGTTTGAGTACCCATGCTAAAATACCTGTTGCACCTCTGAAATAAAAACTTTTACGGATACCCTTACCGTTGAAATACTGAATATGAGAATCCCAATATTCACTAGCATAATAGGGCAATTTGGATCTGATTTGAGTCCAATAGTATCTTTCTGCATGAATATATTGGCCTTTCATAAAAAACGAATTGAACACATCATAGTGATTGTTTTCAATCATTTTAAGTTTCAATTGTAAGAGGGCATTTTGTCGTGGATTGATATCAACGCAATGTATTTTTTTGGGATCATCCAACAAATAATCCAAGGCATTACACCCAGCACTTGTTATCATGAGGATCTCACTATTCGTATCTATATTTAAGAGCGCTTTGTCACATCGCGGATCTTCCCAGCACTGATTATAGACTAATTTATTTTTGTGAATTAGGTTGAATAAGTGATTTTTCATGTATCCAATTGTAGTACAAAGTTACGAGATGATCAATCACGTCATGATGAAGAAATCATGATCAAATTGTTAAGAGAATATTACGGGAAATCAATTACGAATTGTCAATTACGAATTACAGGAACGGTAAAATCAATTACGAATTTTCAATTACGAATTACGGAAAGCGAATATCAATTACGATTAACCATTAACCATTAACCATTAATCATTAACCATTAATCATTTACCATCAACCATTAATCATCAACCATTAATCATTAACCATTAACCAATACTGGGTAATTTGCGAATTCTACTAATTTTTAGATAACCGAGTTAAATGCTATTTGATTGTATCTTTTAGTTAAAATTTGCTCAAACTCAATTTTTTCAACATAAAATGGGAGAAATTCTCGAAAAAGTTTAAATTTGCTAACACAAAATAACAACTTATGAAAATGCTTAATTACTTCTTGTCAGTTACTATGTTAATTGGCCTCTGTACGCTTCCTTTAATTAGCCAGAACTTTATTCAAATACCTAAAGATTATCCTACTATTCAGCAAGGATTGAATGCAGCTACATCCAACACGACTATTTTAGTTTCACCCGGCATTTATTATGAAAATCTAATATGGCCATCTCAATTAGACGGCATCAAGCTTTTAGGAATTAAGGGTAGTAAGGAAACCATTATTGATGGGAATGAAAAGGGGAGAGTAATTCAAATGGATTCACCTATTGGCAAAGGTGGCTCTCAGGAGATTACAGTGGCAACAGAAATTCAAGGATTTACAATTCAGCATGGTAAAATTTTTGACCTCAATGGTGCAGGATTAAGTTGTGAATATGCAAATCCTACTTTGAAAGATCTTCGCTTTGTGGAAAACATAGGTGAAGGTTTTTCAAGTTTTGGTGGAGGCGCATTTTTGTATAATTTTTCTGGTGTAATTGAGAATTGTCATTTTTATAGCAATAAATTAATAACGGATTCAAAAGCTCATGGTGCAGGTTTATATATAAACAGTGAAACTAGATTGACAATTAAAAATTGTATTTTCGAAGAGAATGAGGGTAAAACTCATAATTGGTGTTATGGAAGTGGCCTATATTATAATTATAGTGGCTTTGGGAGTGGAATGAATGATACATTAGTTTTTTCTGTTATTAACTGCAAATTTTTAAAAAATTCAACCCGAACAGATACATGGTCATATGGAGGTGGTTTGTACATTGCAGATCCTTCTAATACAAGTATTGGTTCAGCAGTGATAGATTCTTGTCTATTTTATGGCAATACTACAAATGAATCTACATGGAGTAATGGCGGTGGTATTTATAATGAATTCCCAAATTTAAACATTAAAAATTCTAAATTCTTTGAGAATTCTTCTAAAAGAGGAGGAGGATTATATTTTTATGCGAATCCTTTGCCGGAACCATTGACTAAAGTTAAGGTTGAAAACACTGTTTTTAGTAAAAATATAATTTTAGCCAATGGTACCTTAAGTGGTAGCGGAGTAGATGCAGGTTCTGATCCTATTGATTTATTAATGGTAAATACCGTCTTTGATAACAATAGAGCTGTTCCATTGAATGTTTTGGAAAATCAGAGCAACATTGAGCTCATCCATTGTACTTTTTATAATAATGATAAGAATCTAAATGTTAATTCTTCAAATTTTCATGCACAAAATTCTATTTTCTGGAATAAAACGAACAGAGAATTCACATTCCAATCTAACATTAAATTGAATAATTGTTTAGTTAAAGGCGGATATGATGGGGTAGGCAATATGGATGCTGACCCATTGATGATTAGTGATCAATTACCTGTCCCTGGAAGTAATTCGCCTTGTCTT
>Ga0138256_10003660_pt1 | contig 16318 bp, 16 predicted proteins | sample KNB2016incub_MG_FD_105486 | JGI IMG/M metagenome (GOLD analysis project Ga0138256, IMG submission 105486) | Active sludge microbial communities from wastewater in Klosterneuburg, Austria - KNB2014incub_MG | ecosystem: Engineered > WWTP > Activated sludge > Unclassified | place: Austria... | reverse complement strand
TTATGAAATCTATTGAATGTTGATTTCACACCCATGTTGGCAAGTGATGCCAATATAAATAATATGAATAAAATCATATAACTTCCGCCACCGTAAAACATCGTTAACCTCCTATTATGAATGTGTAGAATATGAATGAATTAATTATATGTCAAAACCGTTCCAATTTCAATGTCATTACCAAGTAAAAAAGCTTGTGTAGACATGCGTTTATGACTCCCTAATTGAAGGGTATCAATGCGAACGTACCCATCACGCGTTTTGACATACAACCCTATTTTATCAATATGGACAACGGCACCCACAGGAACATTTAAACCTATGTGTTTTTGCCATTCAATGCTTTTATCACATTCAATGACCGTCATTTCAAATATTTTTAATGGTTGATCACCTAATTTAGTATGGGCAACGGGCCATGGGTTAAAGGCGCGTACCCTATTTCTAATCTCTTTAGAAGTCATATCCCAATCGATTTCAGAAATTTCCTTATTCATCATTGGCGCATGGCTTGATGAGGCATCATCTTGCTTTTCTCTTCTTAAAGTGCCCATCTCAAGTCGTTCAAGCGTTTGAATTAGCAAAGACGCGCCTTCTTGTGCAAGGACATCATGTAACATTTGAGCATCCATATCATTTGTGATTGTCACTTCGGACTTAAGAAGCATATCGCCAGTATCAATACCGACATCCATCATCATCGTCGTAACACCCGTTTGCGTCTCTCCATGCGCGATTGCCCAGTTAATCGGAGCTGCCCCTCTATACTTTGGCAGTAGGGATGCATGTACATTAATACAACCATATTTGGGAATATCTAAAATCTCTTGCGATAGTATTTGGCCATATGCAACAACGACTATCACATCGGGTTCATAGGCTCTAATCGTTTCAGGCCAGTCGCCTTTTCTAATCTTATCTGGTTGAAAAACAGGAATCTGATGCTTTTCAGCGATAACTTTTATTGGCGGTGATGTCAATTTGTTGCCTCGACCTTTTGGTTTGTCTGGCTGCGTAAAAACCGCAACCACTTCATGTGTCTCTATACAAGCTTCCAATGTCTTAACTGCAAAATCTGGTGTACCCATAAATAATATTTTCATTGTCCCCTCATCTATTCTGCGTCTGCTACAACAGCGATTTGCTTGTCGATATAAAGGATCCCATCTAAATGATCTATTTCATGGCACAGAACCCTTGCAAGAAGTTCTTCTCCTTGAATTTCATAAGAGTCGCCATCAACATCTTCGAACTGTACGGTTACAGACAGAGGTCTTTTGACGACACCATGTCGGCCCGGCAAGCTAAGACACCCTTCTTCTTCCATTTGTATCCCACTCTGCTCCAAAAATCTTGGATTGATTAATGCCATTGGACCCTCTTCATCATAAAGGTCAAAAACAATAACACGTTTTAAAACGCCAATTTGAGGTGCAGCAAGGCCAACGCCATCTGCGTGATGCATTGTCTCTATCATATCGTCCACCAATATTTGAAGCTTTTTATCAAATACGGTTACTTCTTTTGCTATTTTTCTTAACATTGGGTCTTCATCTGTTCTAATTAAACGGATTGCCATGTATGCCTCCTAAATTGATACTTAGTCGTAACCATTATAATATATTTGTTGCATCTAAATCTATATTTAATTTACACCCTTTGACATCTACAAAAACATCTTCGAGTTGCTTTAGAATTAATTTGACCAAATTATAAACTTCAGGCTTTGATTTGATAATAATCTGCCATCTATAAACATTGTCTATCTTTTTTAATAATGCGGGATTTGCAGGGTATACTTCAACTGCATTTTGTAAACCTTTCTTTAACATTTTCTTTGAAACAAAATCATAGCTCTTTTTTGCATATATGCCCGCTTCATCTGACCGCGCAGAAGTAAAAACCAGGTTAATCATGTGATAGAAAGGTGGGTATTTAAGGGCTTCACGATATTGAATCTCACGTGCATAAAACGATTCATAGTCCACTTGATTGAGTGCATAATGATCAGGCACATACGTTTGTAAAATCACTTCACCCTTTTGGTCGCCTCTACCTGAACGCCCTGCCACTTGATTAAACAATTGATACGCACGTTCTGAAGCTTGATATTGTGGTAAATTGAGCAAAAGATCAGCTGAGAGAATGCCAATCAAAGTGACTTTTTTAAAATCGAGACCCTTTGCCACCATTTGCGTGCCAATGAGTATATCTGTTTCTTCAGCTTCTACATCAGAAATAATACGCTCCAAACTTCCTTTTTTAGACGTTGTTGTGCGATCCATGCGTGCAATGCGCGCATTTGGAAATAGCTCTGTAAGCTGCTCTTCTACTTTCTCAGTGCCAACGCCAAAAAATTTGAAATATTTACTCTGACATTTTGGACAAAGCTTTGGTACGTAAGTTTCATAACTACAATAGTTGCATTTGACTGATTTTTCACCTTTGAAATACGTCAATGTAACATCACAGTTAGGACAAGCAAGTGTAAAACCACATGCTCTACAAGATACAAAAGTAGAATGTCCTTTTCGATTTAGAAAAATAATGATTTGTTCTTTTTTTTCTAATCGCTCTGAAATGGCAGCATGCAATCTTTGACTTAATATCGAACGGTTGCCATTTAAAAGCTCTTGTCGCATATCAACGACGTCGATTTCAGGCAGAGCCAGTGTATTAAAGCGTGCATTTAATTTTAAGAGCGTACGTTTGCCACTTTTTGCGTCATAATAATCTTGGATTGAAGGCGTTGCTGATCCTGAAACCACCAAGCCATTAAGTTGCTGCATTCTAAATTTAGCAACATCATACGTGTTGTAACGTGGTCTTTTTTCAGATCTAAAAGACGTTTCATGGCATTCGTCAATAATGATAATTCCAATATCGTCAGTGGGTGCAAAAACCGCTGAACGGGCTCCAATGATGATATCATAATCGCCTCGGCGTATGCCTTTCCATTGGTCATGCTTTTCCCCTTGCGAAATTTTGGAATGAATCAGTGCAATTCGCGCTTCACCAAAGCGACTGGCAAAACGCGCTACGATTTGAGGGGTCAGCGAAATTTCTGGTACAACCAATATGGCTTTTTTTCCTTTTGATAGAACCGTTTCAATAAGTTCTGCATAGATTTCAGTTTTGCCACTGCCAGTAATGCCATGTATGAGAAAATCATCACTTTTATGGGCTTCAAAATCAAATATAATGCGCTCATAAACCTCTTGTTGTTCACTATTTAATACCACTTGACTTTTGTCTTCAATACTTTTCATGAATAGCGGCATTCTGATATCGTCTTTTTCATATATATCAATCATACCCAATTCAATAAAACCATCAATAACACTTTTGGGAATTTTTAAGGACTCTTGAACATCCAGCCGTTTTACCACTGGATGTTCAATTAGAAAACGCGCTAATTTATGCTTAGCTGTGTGGTTTTTCGGTATTTTAGTTTTGTAACTGACCAGGTCGCCACAAACAGCAATCCATTCTACCATGCGGTCTTTCACATTTTGTTCATAGCTAAATTCTAATTCAATCGCACCAATAGCAAGCAGTCGATTGATTGCGATATTTTTTGTGCTCTCTTTAAGTTCAATGCACAGACTCTCGTAAACCAATGGGCCGTTTTGGAGTGCCGCCATAATCGTTCGTTCATTTTTCTTAACAGGTACAACGTTACTAAAATCATTATTAAGCGTAAATGTTTTGATTTGCTTGACCATGGTTCCTGATGGTAAAAACAAACGCATTGCTTCACTAAGGGTACAAAGGGTTTCATATCTAATGAAAACCGCACAGGCTAAATCCATTTCTGAAAGATAAAGGCCATCCTTAAAAACATAGTGAATGTTTTTAATTGTCATTGACGCATCATGCGTATGCGTATCGCTTTTTGACACAACAATACCTTCGATATACCCTGATGTTCCAAAAGGCACAAGTACTCTGACGCCTAAGGTTACACGATCCTCGAAGTTTATTGGCACATGATATGTAAATGGTTTATCAATTGTCTGTGCATTGCGCAAGACGATTACATCAGCAAACATTTTACCCCCACTTATTAGAAAACCCTAGCCTGTTTTGTCAGTCTAGGGTTTTAAATTCAAATCACAATCGCTTTATAACTTTTCAAACACTTTGTCAAGTATAACGCGTGCTACTTCCGATTTTTTCATACAATCATAAGACGTACTACCGCCTTCTTTATCGTAGATTGTTACGATATTTGTATCGCCATTAAAGCCAGCACCTTCTGCCGTTACATCATTCGCAACGATGAAGTCAAGGTTTTTTTCTACCAACTTCTTTTTAGCATAGGCTTCAACATGATGCGTCTCTGCAGCAAACCCGACTAAAATTTGATGGGTTTTTAGTTGACCCACACGCTTTAAGATATCTGGATTTTTATCGAATGACATGGTTAATATCGCATCGCTCTTTTTGATTTTTTCAGGATTATACGCAAGCGGTTTGTAATCTGAAGGTGCAGCCGCCTTAATAACGACATCTACATCGAGATTCGCCATCACGGCATCAAACATCTCACTTGTTGAAATTACAGGAATTAATGTCACACCTTTGGGCGCATCAAGTTGAGTTGGCCCACTTATAAGAATAACATCAGCACCTTCTGCAACTGCAGCTTCTGCAATGGCATACCCCATTTTCCCGCTTGAGTGGTTGGTAATATAACGCACGGGGTCTATGGCTTCTCTCGTTGGTCCTGCCGTAACAAGAATCTTTTTGCCACTAAATCGTTTGTTTGAATTAAAACAATCTAGGACGGCTTCTACAATACACTCTGGATCTGCAAGTTTGCCTGCACCAACATCGCCGCAAGCCAGTCTTCCAGAACCAGGCATAATCATTTGATAACCATATCGTTCCAGTTTTTTAACGTTATCTTGCATAATCGCATTCTCAAACATTTTCGTGTTCATGGCGAGTGCAAAATAAACCGGTGCAATGGTTGCCATAATAGTTGTCGATAAAAAATCATCCGCAATGCCATTTGCGACTTTACCGATGATATTCGCTGTAGCAGGGACGATAAGAAACATATCTGCGCGCTTCGCAAGCGCAATGTGTTCGACATCCCAAGTTTTAGGGTCTTCAAACATATCGGTTACAACGTAATTTTGTGATAAGGATTGAAAGGTTAATGGTTGCACAAATTTTGTACTGTGTTCCGTCATAATGACATAGACATTGGCACCAAGTTTTTTTAGCCGACTGACAACATCGACAGCTTTATAAGCTGCGATGCCTCCAGTTATGCCAACGACAATGTTCTTTCCAGTTAACATAGGTGCGTCCTTTCCTTAAATACGGTCTTGAGGCTCTTCTGGAATGTTTACTCTCACTTCGTCATTCATGATTTCAGCAATCGCGATAGATAACGGTTTTTCAACATCAAAGTTGATCGAATCATCATCACCATTGATTATGAATCTTGCACGCTTTGCAGCGACGATACATAGTGCATAACGGTTCCCAACTTTTTCAATTAATTCATCAATAGATGGTTTTAACATTTATTTCTCCTCCTTAAATCTTCGCACAATAGCCTCTATGTCGGCGTTCACGCGGCATTTTTCCGCTGTGATAATCGCCTGTAAAATATCAGTAGCATGACTTACTGTATCATTGACAATAAAATAATCATAATTTTTAATGAGTTCAATTTCACTATATGCACTTGATAATCTTTTTTCAAGGCTTTCTGGTGTCTCAGAACCACGACCGACAATGCGTTCTTTTAAGGTTTGCATAGAAGGTGGTAAAACAAAAATAAAAATGCCTTCTGGGTATTTTTTCTTAACTTGAAGTGCCCCTTGAATGTCAATCTCAAGTAAAACATTTTTGCCTTTTGTGATTTGTTCAATGACAAAGTTTTTAGGTGTGCCATAATAATGGTCATAAACGCTAGCATGCTCCAAAAAACCGTCATCATTTATAAGCGATTCGAAACGCTCTCGATTGATAAAATGGTAGCTACTGCCATCCACTTCACCACTTCGCGCTTTTCGAGTTGTTGCTGATACCGAAACGACAATACTATCATCTCTGGTAATCAATTCTTTACAAATCGTACCTTTGCCTGCACCTGATGGTCCAGAGACGATAATCAGTAAACCCTTGTGAATCATAAGAACTCCCTTACTCAATATTTTGAATTTGTTCACGAATTTGTTCGATATCGCTTTTCAACCCAATTACAAGGTTCGAGATATCGATATCCGGTGATTTGGATCCGATGGTATTGATTTCACGGTTGAGTTCTTGTACAAGAAAATCCAACTTCCTTCCAACAGGCTCTGTATCCAAAAGAATAACATCAATTTGGTCCAGATGTGAATATATTCTAACGATTTCTTCGTTGATGTTCGTTTTATCCGCATAGATTGCAATTTCATTTGCCAATCTAATTTCGTCAAGCTCTGCATTCATATCAAGCAAAAGATCTGTGATGCGCTCTCTGATTCTTGTGCGATAGTTCTCAATGATTCTAGGTGTATGACATTCAATTTGAGCAAGCGTGCTTTTAATGCTCGCAACTTTTGACAAAATATCATTTTTAAGCTGTAAACCTTCTAAAGCTCGCATTTCTCCAATGCGTTCAAGTGCCATATCAAGTGCTGGCTCAATAGCAAGCCAAAAGTCCTCTTCACCCCGTTCTAAATAGGATACATTTATGCCTTCTTGTATCCGTGTCAACATAGATAAGCTAAGTGATTCTTTAATCTCATATCGCATTTGGATTTCTTTATAGACTTTAACGTATTTATCCAATATTTCAAAATTTGGAAGTACCTCATAATTGTCATAGGCTTTTTCATCTAGATTGATATAAACTTCAATGCGGCCACGTGACAATTTTGACTTAATACGATTTTTAATACGATCTTCAAAGACATTGAGTTTTTTAGGCATTTTTATTATAATGTCACAGTATCTATTATTGACTGATTTGATCTCCAATGTCACATCAAATGCTTCATTGCCAAATTCACCTCGGCCGAAGCCCGTCATACTATAAATCATGATTACCTCCATTACTTGCAATTTCCATACATATTAAATTATAACACATATCAATTCTTTTATTCAAGCGAATTGATGAATCATGAATTTAGTGTTATACTTTTACGGATAACTTTGGCACTTAACATCTGACAATACAAGTATTTCTAAAATATTCAGACAAGAAAAGGAGGCCCTTATGGCATTTGACGGTTTACTGATCCATCACCTATGTGATGAACTAAAACCCCTGTTAGTCGGTGGGCGTATTGATAAAATTTACCAACCAGAAAAGGATGAGCTGGTTTTAAGTATTAGAGGCTTAAAAAGCACCTATTCACTATTTGTTTCAATAGACGCATCGATGCCCTACTTCACCCTATTAAAAGATAAAAAGGAAAACCCTCAGGCGCCGCCTATGTTCTGCATGCTCATGCGTAAGCATTTAATTGGAGGCCGTATCCATTCAATCGAACAAATGGGTTATGAGCGTACTGTCATCATTGAAATCGAATCAAAAAACGACTTCGGTGAACTTGAAATGAAAAAACTGATCGTAGAAATTATGGGAAAGCACTCCAACATCATACTTACAAAAGAAAACAGTATCATTATAGACAGCATCAAACGCGTGACGCCCGAAATGAGCCGCGTCAGAACCATTCTTCCTGGACTTGGTTTCACGTTCATACCAACAGAAAAAATCGATTTTAGTTTGCCTAACGCCGATATTATAGAACACTTAAAAGCATGTGCGGGGATACAGAAGTTACACAAAGCACTCTATACATCGATTCAAGGCTTTAGCCAGGTGATTTCAAAGTGGATTTGCCAAAATTTGAATTTGGATTCTGATACATTACTGTCAGAACTCAAGTCTGAACATTATACAAGATTAAACGCTTTATTTGAAACGATAAAAGAACCCTATCCTATTAAGGGTTCTACCGAAAACCTTTCAAAAGGATTTGTTTACACGGATTCTGAAAATATAGCGAAAATGGTCTATTTCATGCCCAATATGTTGCCTGAAATGACTTGTAACACTTACCCGCTGTTATCAGAAGCTGTCGATCGCTTTTACGCACGTTCAAATAAAGAAAATAAAATGCATCAACGCACGAATCATCTGAAGAAAACACTGGCCCAACGCGTTGAACGCTATACGACCAAACTGGCCAAACAAGAACTTGAACGCATCGAAGCCGAAAATGCCGACACCTCTAGAATCATTGGCGACTTAATCATTGCAAACAACTATTTGATCACTAAAGGGATGAACCGCATTGATGTGTTGGATTATTATGTCGATCCACCTGTCATGCGTACCATCGATCTTAATACAAGACTCGAACCAATTGAAAATGCACAAGTTCATTTTAAAAAATACAACAAATTAAAAAAAGCATTGTTAGAGTTAAATCTGCATATTGCTGAGACAAAAGAAGATGTCGCGTATTTGGAAAGTGTTTTGACCCATTTAAATAATAGTGAAGACTCTAAAATTGTAGAAGAAATTCGAGATGAGCTGGTCTTACAAGGCTATATCAAAGGAAAAATTGCAAAGAAAAAGTATAAAGTTGCTAAACAAACTTTCAAAACTTATATATCAACAGATGGATATGAAATTCTTGTCGGTAAAAGCAGCTTTCAAAATGATTATTTGACGACAAAACTCGCTTCAAACAAAGATATCTGGTTGCACACAAAAGACATTCCAGGCTCACACGTGATTATTCGTACAAATGGGGACACGCCCTCAGAAAAAGCGCTTTACGAAGCAGCCATGATAGCCGCTTTTTACTCAAAAGCCAAAGTTTCAAGCAATGTCCCTGTGGATTATACTTTAGTTAAAAACGTCTCAAAACCTAGTGGTTCAAAACCAGGTATGGTGATTTATGTGGGCAACAAAACACTTTACGTCACACCCGATTACGATATGCTCAAGCTCTTAGAGAAACATTAACCTATTGGTTTAATGTATCGTTTTGTTTATATTTTATTCATAACTTTAAGTTATACTCATTTTAAGGCAACACACATTCATTATGGATCAAACAGGTTGGTGAAAACATGACAAAAGAACGTCGTTTTAATTTTATTCAAATTGTCGGACTCGTGATAGCCATTATTGGTTTATTATTTGCTGCTTTTCCAACACTAGTTGGGGTATTCGCGGTTAAAATCATCACATTAATGTTTTTAGTACTTGGTTTTTATGCCATGACTTTTGCAATCTTTGTAAAAAGTAAAGTGTCAATTTTAGTGAGTTTTATTATTGTTATGGTTGGCATGTATGCTTTTGTACACCCTGAATACGTCTTGTTTCTCATCGGGTTAAGTTGTGTCGTCAGTGGCTTAAATGGTCTACTTCTCACAATTTCTAAATTCAAAGTGACTGGTGAGCGTACGATGATTGCATCAATTACATTACTGCTTCTGGGCGTTTTTGCCATGATCAATTCAAAAGCGGCTCTTGCAACAGTGATTCTTATTTTGGGCATTATGATTGTTATTTTTGGTATTGTACTTTTCTTTGTTGGTACGTCACTGCCAAAGAAAAAAAACAAATCATTTTTTTATACATTTTCAAATGTACCCCCCTCTGAGCCTTCCACGCCTAAATCAAGAATTATCGTAAACATCGATGATGATGACGTTGAGGAAATAGATTTCAAAGAATTATAAACATAAAATTAACCCAGCAAATTGCTGGGTTTTTTATAGCCTATTTCTGATAGATACTGACTTCACTGACGGCATCCATCTCTTCCAACTTGACCTTTACGATTTCCTTACTAGATGTTGGTACATTTTTCCCGACATAATCCGGTCGAATGGGCAATTCACGATGGCCTCTGTCTACAAGTACCGCTAATTGAATGGCACTTGGTCTACCAAAATCGATGATGGCGTCCATAGCGGCTCTGACCGTTCGGCCCGTGTAAATGACATCGTCCACAAGAATAACGATTTTGCCATCTATACCGAAATCGACTTCAAGACCCTTCACATCGGGTTCGTAACTTACTTGGGAGAGGTCGTCTCTATATAACGTGATGTCAAGTTGACCCACTGAAAGACGTTTGCCTTCAATTTGTTCAATTTTTTCTGCCAAACGGTGCGCAAGTGGTACCCCTCTGGATTTGATGCCGATTAATACCAAGTCTTCAACACCTTTGTTTCTTTCAATAATTTCATGAGCCAATCGCATCAAAGAGCGATCAATCATCTTATCATCTAACAATTTTGCTTTAAACTCCATAGTGCCTCCTAATTAAATCCCCTTGTTAATTCAAACCTTTACATTTCTTTATGAGTTCCAAAAAATAATCAGGCAGTTCTGATTCGAAAATATTAAGTTCAAGTGATGTAGGGTGAATGAAGCCAATTTTCTGAGCATGCAAGGCTTGTCCGTCATGTTTGACACGCTCATTTTTAACACCATAGACCAAATCACCCAAAATCGGATGCCCAATCGACGCCATATGCACGCGTATTTGGTGCGTTCTGCCGGTCTCTAGCCTTACTCGAATCAAAGTATGGTATTTATACCTTTCAATAACCTCATAATGTGTAACGGCGCGGCGCCCCTCTTTCATAATGGCAATTTTTTTTCTATCTTGTGGGTGTCTCGCTAATGGCTGATCGATGGTGCCATTCTCTTTATGAATGACGCCATTGACAATTGCAACATACTCACGAATCGTTGTTTTCTCTTTTAACTGTTTTGCAAGCCATTCATGTGTTTTATCGTTTTTAGCAACCATAAGTAAGCCTGACGTGTCTTTGTCAATGCGGTGCACGATACCAGGTCTTATGACACCATTTATAGAGGATAGTCTTTCAGCCGAGAACATAAGTGCATTAACCAGTGTGCCTGAATAATTACCGGGTGCAGGATGTACCACCATGCCTTGGGGCTTATTAACAATAATTAAATCGTCATCTTCATAGACAATATCTAGTGGAATATCTTCAGCTACAATCTTTAAAAGTTCCGGATCTGGTATATTAATTTCAATTGTATCGTCTTTGAGTACAAAGCGCTTTTTCGATGTGCTAACTTCCCCATTCACTTTAATTTGGCCATCACCTATCAACTTCTGAATGTAACTTCTAGAAAGATCATTTAATGCACCACTTAAGTATTGGTCTATTCTAACAGAATCTGTTTCGCAATGAAGGATTATAGAATCAGTCATTTCTCCTCCTATTTTCTTTAATGTCACTCTATTATAACGAGTTCATTACATTTAAGCAATTTATTAAAATAACCTCGCAATGCTATTATCTATTTTGATATAATAATGCGTACATTCGTGTTCAATTATATTTGGAGGCAACAATGGAAATCGCTCAAATCAGACGTATTATTAGAATTTGTACGCGCACAGGTAAAATCATGCTACAAAATGGCGCTGAAACGTATCGCGTTGAAGATACCGTTCAAAGAATGGCAGAATCGAAAGGCCTTATGGCTGTGAACGTTTTTGTTATTCCAACCGGTATCATGTTCAGTGCCGAACATGGCATTGAAACGATCACAGTCCTCGAACGCGTAAATCCGGAGGGTATTGACCTTGAGAGCATTGATCGTGCAAATGAGTTTTCTCGAAAATTCACATTGACCGATATGTCAATTGAGGCAGCAGAGTCAAATCTCGATGCTTTGTTATCGACCCCACAATTTTCAAAAAAAATTCGCATATTGGCAAGCGGTATGGGGGGTGGCTTTTTTGTACTCATGTTCGGAGGTACTTTTATAGAATTTATACTCGCCTATATCGCCTCATCAATGACCGTTTACATCACGGATACCATCGATTCAAAACATCTAAACTTTTTTATTCGCAATATTATTGGTGGGTTCACTTCAATGCTCATCGCTGTATTATCGGTTACATTGGTTCGTGCAATCGGTTTCGATGCCACGCTAACCATGGTCATTGTAGGCCCATTAATGACTTTAGTGCCTGGTGTTTCTCTTACCAATGGCATCCGTGACTTAATCTCAGGTGAATTACTTGCTGGATCAGCAAAGATCATGGAAGCGTTGTTCATTGCTATTGCTCTTGCATTTGGTGTTGGTATGGTGCTCCAATTCAGCTTAAAACTATTATAGGAGACATAATATGAATTTAATCACTCAAGGCATTTATTCCTTTCTAAGTGTCGTTGGCTTCTCCGTTCTTTTTAATCTACCAAGAAAACTTATCCTCGCTGCGAGTATTTCCGGAATGATAGGATGGGTTGTCTATATCACCTTTCAACTTCTAGGTACAAATTTTATCATTCCTGCTTTTGCTGGGTCCATTGCAGTGGGACTGGTCGGTGAAATTCTTGCCGTTGTGAAGAAGCACCCTGCAACGCTATTCACCATTCCCGGTATTATTCCTTTTGTTCCTGGTTATGGCATTTACTACACCATGCTTCATATTGTGGAAAAAGATTTTAACCGCGCGTTAACAACGGGGGCCGAATCGATTTTTATTGCAATATCCATCGCTTGTGGTATTGTACTTGCCACATCATTTATTAGAATCGTGCGGCCAAACATCGAAAAAATATTTAAAATCGTTTAACTTAAAAAAGAGCAGACTGCGACAGACGCAATCTACTCTTTTTTTGATTTGACTAACCCTTTGGTGGCATTACTATCGCTTTTCCGTCGATGACTAACTCACCGTGTTGATTGGTACAAGTTGTTCTAACAATTATACGATTTTTTTCTTCTATTTTTTCAATTACTTCGACTTTTGCTTCTATGGTGTCGCCAAATTTTACAGGTCGTTTGAAACTCAATTCTTGAGACAAATAAATGGTTCCAGGTCCTGGCAAAGCCGTGCCAAGAACCGTTGAAATGAAACTTGCCGTTAACATACCATGTGCGATTCTTTCACCGAAAATACTTTTACCAGCTTCAACGGCGTTGATATGCGCTGGATTAAAGTCACCACTGATACCCGCATACATGTAAACATCGGATTCAGATACTGTTTTTGTAAAAGTTGCACTGTCACCTATTTGAATTGTATCAATCGTTCTCAACATATAATGTGCCTCCTATAATCGTAAACCACCATTTACTGATAAATTGTGACCTGTTATGAATGATGCTTCATCACTTGCTAAAAAAAGTACCGCATTGGCAATTTCTTGTGGTTCTCCTAGTCTGCCAAGCATGGTTTTCGCTCTAATAGGGTCAAGCACTTTATCGGGTACCGTTTTCATCATTTCAGTGTTAACATAACCAGGCGCAATTGAGTTTACGCGAATGGCTTCACCTTTTCTAGAAAACTCTTTTGCCCAGGTTTTAGCCAGTGCAATGACGCCAGCTTTTGTCGCCGCATAATTTGATTGACCCACATTACCATATTCACCAACGACAGATGCGATATTGATGATAGATCCTGTTCTTTGTTCAAGCATAACAGGCGCTATCGCTTGCGTTAAATTAAAGACACCTTTCAAGTTGACATCGATGACAACGTCCCACATTTCTTCCGTCATTTTGTTTACCAATGCATCTCTTGTAATGCCCGCATTGTTCACCAATACATCAATGTGTCCATATTTGTTTACAGTTTCGGTAATAAACTGTTCAATATCAGCACGTTTTGTAACGTTAAGCTTGTATCCCGTAACATTATCACATGTGTAAGTTAATTCTGTCATATCCACAGCGACAACCATAGCGCCCTCTCTTGCGAAAGTTTCACAGATACATTGACCGATTCCTTGAGCGCCACCCGTCACGATAGCTACTTTTCCTTCCAATCTTTTCATCATGCTCCTCCTATTTCTACATTTTAACACTTCGTTAAATCATTAATCTCACTACGAAGTTATTTAATGCAATTTTTATGCCACATCTAAACGCCATGTGACATGACTTGATTCACAAACGCATTCTTATTATAACAAACTCTATGGGTTTTTGGATGAAAAATAACAAATATTCAAAATAAGTTAACGCACCTTATGGCATAAAACCATCAGGTGCGTTAACTTATTTTGTTAATCTTGTAATAAAAGCCTATTCAAGAAGCTTTTCTATCGCTTTAGCATAGATTTGTGCACATTTGACCATGGCATTAATTTCTATATACTCATCCGTTTGGTGGGCGACTTTTTCCTGTCCTGGAAATGTTGGACCATAAGCAACGATATTTGGCATCGATCTCGCATAAGTCGCGCCACCTGTTGAGATTGGATCACCATTTAGGCCAGTCTCTTCAACATAAACAGCAACTAAAGTTTGAATTAATTGCGTCTCTCTCGCCATATAAAGTGGTGCTAAATAATCGATTTCTTCATACATCAGCCCATACTTCGCAGCTAAGCGCTTTATAGCTTCTACAACGAATTTCTTATCGATTGTAACGGGTATGCGCATGTCTATGCCAATCATTTCACCATAAACACTTAGGTCAATTTGATTGACGGACATCGTTAAATTGCCTGATGGTTCATCCGTTAAGTTGCCAAATATTTGCTCGCCATGATACGTAAAGCCTACTTTTTCAGAAATAAAATTGATTGCTGGAGATTGAATCCCAATGGCTTTTAAACCTTCTGCCATTCTCACTATCGCGTTGATTCCAGAAGCAGGTTTTGCAGAATGTGCACTTTTCCCTATTACAAAGACTTCTTCATTTTCAAGTTCATGATCAAAACCCAATTTTTTAAGCGCTTTTTCAAGTTTATAAATGTGGTCGCCCAGATAAACAGCAGATTCAGGCACTGCATTCATTGCCGTTCCACCTTTTACCCTTAAATCTGATTTTTTATCAGATTTGAGTCTAAATTGTAAAAGCCCTTTTTCAGCATAAACAACTGGAAAATTTGAATCAGGTGTAAAGCCCATCGTTGGCATTTCTTCTTTAGCGACATATCTGCATATGCCTCGCCAAGAATGTTCCTCATCCGTTCCAATAATAATACGCACGCGTCTATTAAAGGTTACATTGGCATCAATTAACGCTTTAGTAGCATATATAGCAGCAACCAATGGTCCTTTGTCATCAATCGCGCCACGTCCAAAAATTTTACCTGTTGCTATATCGCCTGCATAAGGGCTATGTTTCCAATTCAGTGCATCGCCTTCAGAAACCACGTCAATATGGCCTAAAATGCCGATCATTTCAGACCCAGCGCCATACTCCGCATAACCGTAATAACCCTCTGGATCATAATAGGTTCTAAATCCAATGCGTTCACAAATTTCCAATGTTTTTTTAAGTGCATTGTCAATTTCCTTGCCAAATGGTCTAAGTTCATAAGTTTCATCTAAGACACTTGGAATCTTGAGCAATTCAACTAGGGCACTGATCATTTCCCCTTGAATCATCGTGACGTTATTTCGAATTTTCATAATTTCGCCCCCTCACCGGTTTTCTTACTCCAGGTGCCATCCAAATTTATATGTGATACATTTTGCCTGAATATTACTTAATATATAACCTCTATTTACAAAATAAATCAACTATTTAAAAAACATTATAAAAACACCCCATCGCACGACGGCTTTGGGGTGTTAATGCATTAATCTATATGCTTCTCAAGGAACAAGCCAACTTCATGTCCATTTAGTTGTTGGACATCAAACAACTTGTCATCGCTCGTATGAAGGGATGTTGCCAATGTCTCTGACATGATATATGCAGCATGTAAATTCACAGCATTCTCAAATACTTCAGGTGCCTTGTAGTAAATGTGAATATGATCCATCATGTCATAATCATTTGATTTTCTCATTTGTTGTACACGGGAAATCAACTCACGGGCATATCCTTCGTTAATCAAATCATCTGTTAAATGGGTATCGAGAATGATAAATCGATTATTTTCCATTTTAACTGTGAAGCCTTCTTTCGCATTGATATTGATGAGAACGTGTTCTGCTGTGGCTTCAAAAATGTCTCCCTCCACATTAAGTTCAATGGTTTCGCCGGCATCAAATCGCATCGCATATACCTGTGGATCAAGCGCTGTTAATGCTTTTCCGAAAGCGCCCATTTTATTGCCCACAAGTGGCCCAAGCACTTTGAAATTTGGCTTAAGTTGGAAATTCATGTAGTTTGGAAGGTCATGTGTAAATTCAACATGCTTGACATTAAGCTCTTCCATTATGAGCGGTACGAGATCACCAATAAGCGTTTCGTACTTGCCATCTACAATCACTTCTTGAATAGGTTGTCTTACTTTAATTTTAACAGATTCTCTTGCAGATCGACCCAATGTAACGAGCTCTCTAACAAGGTCCATTCTTGATTCTACACGTTTA
>Ga0138256_10003657_pt1 | contig 16324 bp, 14 predicted proteins | sample KNB2016incub_MG_FD_105486 | JGI IMG/M metagenome (GOLD analysis project Ga0138256, IMG submission 105486) | Active sludge microbial communities from wastewater in Klosterneuburg, Austria - KNB2014incub_MG | ecosystem: Engineered > WWTP > Activated sludge > Unclassified | place: Austria... | reverse complement strand
GGCAGTACGGGCAGCGCCAGCAGCAATGTGCGGAAGAGCAGGGTCCTCATTCGGTGGTCGTGTTGAACAGTTCGGTGAGGTCGGCGCCCTCTTCTTCGAGGTAGGCCAACAGGTATGTTTCGTCGAGTGCGCTGTCCACGTGGCCAAGGTCGGCGGGCGTGATGGCGGCGGCGTTGTCTTCGATGGCGGCGAGCAGGGTGGCATCATCCAGCAGGACGAGCTCGCTGTCGGGGAGAGGCGTGACCTCCACGGCCACCGGAGCGGGCGTGTTCTCGCGCAGGAGGAGCATGGCGCCCGTGGCCAGGATGGCGAGCACCGGCAGGGCGAAGGCAGCGCGCTTCCACCACGTCCATGCAGGAGCGTTGGTGCTTCGCCCTTCGGCGATGGCTGCCTGCACCTGATGCGGGAAGCGCTCGAAGAAGCCGTCCGGCACCGTGAACGGGTCCGCTTTCGGCAGCCCGTGCAGCCTCGGCGCCAGGCGCTTGAGTTCATCGCGTTCGTTCAGCGGTCCCATGGTGTTCGGTGTTGTGACCGTTCCAGCGTGCGATGGTTTGATCCGTCATTCCTCCGTGATCCACTCTTCGATCTTCTTCACAGCGATGTGGTAGCTGCTCTTCAACGCGCCGGTGCTGGTGCCGGTCACGCGGCTCATGTCCTCGTACTTCATCGCGTCGAAGTAGCGCATGGTGAACACGGCGCGCTGCTTGGGGGGCAGGCGCATCACGGCCTTTTGCAACTTCTGCTGGATGGCGTCACCATTGAAGTGCTCGGTGCTGTCCAGGGTGCCGGTGAGCCGCTCGAAGATGCGCTCGTCCGTGGTGAAGAGGCCACGCCGCATGCGGGCCAGATGGCTGATGCTCTCGTTGTGCGCGATGCGGTAGAGCCAGCTGTACAACTGTGAATCGCCCCGGAAATCCGGTAGCCCCTTCCAGGCCTTGATGAAGGTGTTCTGCAGCACGTCCTGCGTTTCGTCCGGGTCCGTCACCATGCGCCGCACGAAGCTGTACAGCCGCCGCTGGTGCTTGTGCACGATGAGGTTGAAGGCGTAGTGGCGGCGCACCTCGTCGGCGAACATCGCCAACAGAGCTTCGTCGGACAGCTCTTCGCTCATGGGACAGCGAGCGGCGAGTGGTGAGTGACGAGTGACGAGTGGCAGCTGCGTGGGCAGACCCGCCACTCGTCACTCGCCACTCGCCACTGGATCATTTCCTCCGAAGCACCTTCTCCACCGCCTTCACGATGTCCGGCGTATCGAGTCCGTACTTCTTCAGCAACTGGTCCGGCGTGCCGCTCTCGCCGAAGCTGTCGTTCACGGCCACGTACTCCTGCGGCGCGGGGTTGTTGCGCACCAATACCTGCGCAATGGAATCGCCTAAGCCGCCGTAGCGGTTGTGCTCCTCGCAGGTGACCACGCATTTCGTCTTCCGGACGCTGGTTAGGACGGCCGCCTCGTCCAGGGGTTTGATCGTGTGCACATTGATCACCTCGGCGTGGATGCCCTTTTTCGCCAGTTCCTCGGCGGCTTGCAGCGCCTTCCACACCAGGTGGCCGCAGGCGAAAACGCTTACGTCCGCGCCTTCGACGAGGGTTTGCGCCTTGCCGATGGTGAAGGGCATGTCGGCCGGGATGAAGACGGGCCACTTGGGGCGGCCGAAGCGCAGGTACACGGGCCCCTGGTGCGCGCCGATGGCGATGGTAGCCTGCCGGGTCTGGTTGAAGTCGCAGGGCACCACCACCGTCATGCCGGGCAGCATGCGCATCAGGCCGATGTCCTCCAGGATCTGGTGCGTGGCGCCGTCCTCCCCGAGGGTGAGGCCCGCGTGGCTGGCGCAGATCTTCACGTTCTTGTCGGCGTAGGCGATGCTCTGGCGGATCTGGTCGTACACGCGGCCGGTGCTGAAATTGGCGAAAGTGCCGGTGAAGGGGATCTTTCCGCCGATGGTGAGGCCCGCCGCGATGCCCATCATGTTCGCCTCGGCGATGCCGGTCTGGAAGAAGCGATCGGGAAAGTTCTTCGCGAAGGCGTCCATCTTCAGGGAGCCGGTGAGGTCGGCGCAAAGGGCCACCACGCGCTCGTCGCGCTGGCCGAGTTCGAGCAGGCCGGAGCCGAATCCGCTGCGGGTATCTTTCTGGTCGAGAACGGGGTAGGTGCTCATGGTCTATCAAAGATCGAGGTTGATGGCCTGTCCGCTGGTGATGGTCACGTCCTTCTCCACGGAAAAGGCGGTCTGACGGGCGTTGACGCCGCGCCGCACCACCTTGTAATCGCCGGGCTGCAGGCGGAACTGGTTGAGGACGTCGGTGGGGCTGAGGTCCACCACCCAGCGCAGCTCACTGCCGTCCTTCACGAAGATGGCGCCGTGGCCGGGCGTGGTGCCGCGCACGTTGAGGGTGCCGCTGCGGGGTATGCGCACGGGCGTTGTGGTGCTCTGGCGGATGGAGACGTCGGGGATCAGGGTGCGGGGCAGGGTGAGGACCTCCAGGTCGTAGGTGCCGGTGCGGTATTTTTTGGACGAGTTCATGCGCTGGGCGTTCAGCGTGGCGGCCTGGCCCTTGGCGCGCACGATGCAGGCCACCTCTTCAGCGGCCTGAGCCGCGCCGTCGATGCGCAGGTCCAGGGTGCCCTGCCCGGCGGCCAGGGCGATGATGTTGTGGCGCCCGGCCTCGATGGTGACGTTCTCCTTGACACTGGGCGGCACAGTGTGCGCCACCACGCGGTAGGTGAACACGGGGTCGATGCTCAGCGTGTCGGGCTCGCCGCGCAGGTTCATGGTATGCACGAAATTGTACCGCTGCTGGCCGGTCTTCTGGTCGTACAGCGTCACGGGCACGTCGGTTTCCGTGGGCCGGGTATCGTCGGCCACGAGGAGCAGCTGCGTGGTGGTGGCGTTCAGCGCCTGGTCGATCACCACGCGCAGCACGCGGTCGAACATGTCGGGCGTGGTAGCGTCGTAGTAGTTGCCCACGCACTTCAAGCTGAACTTGCCGGCGTCCTCCAGACCGATACCGATGACGAAGGGTTTGAGGATGATGCCCTTGGCCTGCAGCGCGCGGCTCACCGCGCAGGGGTCCTCGTCGCAGGCCTCGATGCCGTCGGTGATGAGGATGATGACGTTGCGGGCCTTGTTGTCCGGGAAATCGCCGGCGGCCTTCTCCAGCGAACGCGCGATGGGCGTGGTGCCGAGGCAGCGCACGGAATTCATTACCTGCCGGATGGCATCGCCCTGGTGCGGGCCGAAGGGTACCTCCAGGCGCGTATCGTCGCAGTCCTGCTTGCCGGGCTCGATGCGCGTCTGGTGGCCGTATAGCCGCAGGGCCAGCTCGGTGTTGGGCGCGTTCTCGATGGGCTTCAGCGCTTCGAGCAGGATGCGGCGGCTGGCGTTGATCTTCGGCTCGTTCTCCCAGAAGGCGTTCATGCTGTTGCTCGCGTCCATCACGAAGAGGATGCGCGTGAGCGGGGCGTCCTTCCCGGCGGTCTTTTGAGCGGACGCGGACGGGCCGGGGAGCAATGCGAGGATCAGCGGAAGGGCGAGCGGAAAAGTGGAAACGCGAAAAAGTGCGGTGCTCTCGCACCGGCTCACACTTTCCCGCTCGCACTTTTCCACTTTTCCACTCTTCCACCTCATGGAGCCGTCAGTAATCCCCCAACGTCTCCGGCAGTTGCGATAGTGCCTTGGCGAGCTGTTCATCATTGGGCGAGATACCATGCCATTCATGGCTGCCCATCATGAAATCAACTCCCATGCCCATTTCGGTGCGCATCAGGATCATCACGGGCTTTCCGCGTCCGGTGCGGCTCTTCGCTTCGGCGAGTCCGCGCAGCACGTCGGCCATGAAGTTGCCGTTCATGGCGAGCACGTCCCAGCCGAACGCGGTCCACTTGGCGTGCAGGTCGCCGAGGGAGAGCACCTTGTCGGTATCGCCATCGATCTGGCGGCCGTTCTGGTCCACCGTGGCGATCAGGTTGTCCACCTTATGGGCGGCGGCGAACAAGGCGGCTTCCCAGATCTGGCCTTCCTGTAGTTCGCCATCGCCGTGCAGGGTGTATACCAGGCGGTCATCCGCGTTGAGTTTCTTCGCCAGTGCCGCGCCGATGCCCACGCTGAGGCCCTGGCCGAGCGAACCACTGGCCATGCGCACGCCGGGCAGCCCTTCGTGCGTGGTGGGGTGGCCCTGCAGGCGCGAATCGAGGCGGCGGAAGGACTTCAGTTCGTCTATCGGGAAGTAGCCACTGCGGGCGAGCACGCTGTAGAACACGGGGCTGATGTGGCCGTTGCTCAGGAAGAAGAGGTCCTGCCCGATGCCGTCCATGTTGAACCGGCCGGGGTCGTGCCGCATCACGCTGAAGTAGAGCGCGGTGAGGAAGTCGGTGCAGCCGAGCGAGCCTCCGGGGTGGCCGCTCTGGCAGGCATGCACCATGCGCACGATGTCGCGGCGCACCTGCGTGGCGATGCGCTGGAGTTCCTCGGTGGAAGGCTTGGCGGCCTTGACCGGCGCGGGTTCCGTCATGTTCGGCAAGGGGTGGAGAAGTAGGTGCGCGAAGGTACTTTCCGGCTGCCGCAAGGGCCGGTGCGCGTGGAAAACTTCTGAAAAGTGGATCAGTTCCGCTGACCGGTCCGGCCGACTTCCATCCTTCCCGCCACGAACAGCGCGTTGAAGCAGGCGAAGAGCACGGTTCCCCATTGCCGGGCCAGGACGTTCTCGGTGAGCATGCAGCCGAGGAGGAGGACGAGGAAGGCGAGGTGGGCGGTGTCGCGCGCGCGCCAGGCATCGCGCAACAGCGCGCCGAAGTACACCAGGAAGAGCCCGATGCCCGCGATGCCGAAGCAGAGCCACCAGTGCAGCGGCTGGTCGTGGGTGCCGTAGCTGCCATCGAGCAGGAGGGGGATGCCGAAAGGCCGGTAGCACGCATCGAGCGTGGCCTGTGCCCGGGCCTGGCCTGTCCCCAGCAGCCAATGCTCACCGATGGCCTCGCGCGTGCAGTGGGCGATGACCGTGCGGATGTTGGAGGAGGTCACCTCGTACGCCGTGGCGGGCATCTTCGTGGCGCCGAACGATTCCACGATGCGCTGCCCCGTGCCGGGCAGGGCCAGCGCGATGAGCGCGCCTCCTCCGACGAGGGCGCCCGCCACGGCCAGCGCCTTTTTGCGGGGCAGGCGGAGCGCCACGATGCACAGGCCCGCCGCGATGAAGGCGATGAGCGGCATGCGCGAGGCCAGCAGCGCTGCCGCGATGAAGAGCCCCGCGATCGTGGCGATGCGCCAGGCACGGTGCCACGCTCCGGCCAGGACGTGGTCCAGTTGGAAGAGCGCAGCACTGAGCAGGAAATACGCGGCGTAGGGCGGGTGGATCGCGGTGATGGCGCTGAAGGCCGCGCGGTAGTCGTACGCGAAGCCGCCGCCGGTGCCGGAGGGAACACCACCGATGGCGATCCCGATGTTCGCGTAGAGGGCCAGCGCCACCGCCGCCGCGCTGAACACATCGGTCATGGCGCGGCGGAAGGGCGCCGTCGATGGCGCGCCGAGCAGCAGGAAGCCGAGGGGGAAGAGCAGGAGGGCGGCGCCGCGTTCGGTATATTTCCAGCCCTCGGCCAGGTCGGGCGCGCGCAGGTTGTCCAGCAGCATGACGAGGAAGGGCAACACAAGGAACAGGAAGTGCCGGACATGGGCGCGGGTGACGGGCACGGGATCGATGGCGACGCGGAGCGTGAGCAGCGCCAGCCACACGGCGATCACCGCCACCATCGCGCGGGGGGCGAGCACGGGCATGAGCGTCAGCAGCAGGGTGGCTACGGGAACGGCGCCCCAGAGGAACGAACGGAGCAGGCGGTCCATCATGTGGCGAAGCGGCTATCCGTGTCCATCGGTGTGCATCCGTTGTTCTTTCTGGGCCGTTCCGCCGTCGGGCGGAAGGGCCTTGTCCGTGGTGCCGCCCCGCATCACCTCGTCCACGATGGCGCGGATGCGCTCAGCGAAGCGCACACGGAAATAGGGCTCCATGGAGGCGCGCAGGCGCACGGGGTCCGGCGGCGTGGCGCGCTGCTCGTGGCGCAGCACGGCCGCGCGGATGTCCGCCGGGGCGTCCGTGGCGAAGAGGCCGCCGCCGTGCTGTTCGTTCACCGTTTCCAGGTATCCGCCGCCGCGCAGGGCGATCACGGGCGTGCCGCAGGCCTGGGCTTCCAGCACGGTGAGGCCGAGATCCTCGTTGGCCGCGCAGACCAGGGCCTTTGCGCGCTGCATGCGCTCCACCAGCTGTTCAGGCGGAAGGAAGCCGGTGAAGGTCACATTGGGCCCGGCCAGGGCGCGCAGGCGTTGCGCCTCGGGACCGCCGCCCACCACGGTCAGCCGCTGGTCTGGCAGTTCTAGGAAGGCAGCGATGATGCGATCGATGCGCTTGTACGGCACCAGACGCGACACCACGAGGTAGCCTTCGCGCCGCCCCTCGTACAGCGTGAACACGTCCGGGTCCACGGGCGGGAGCACCACATCGGCATCGCGGCCGTAGATGCGCCGCACGCGTTCCCGCACGTTGGCGCCGTTGGCGATGAAGCGGTCCACGCGCGCGCTGTTGGCGATGTCCCAAGCGCGCATGCGGCGCATCACGCGGCGGATGATCCCTGCTTTCCAGGAACGCATACCGTGGTCGCGCAGGTAGCCTTCCTCATCCACGTGGGCGTAGCGCATGGGCGTGTGGATGTAACAAACGTGCTTCTGCCCTGGATGCTTGAGCACGCCTTTCGCCACGGCATAACTGGAACTGAGGATCAGGTCATAGCCGCGCAGGTCCAGTTTTTCGATGGCGCCCGCGAAGAGCGGCAGGTACCAACGGAAGAACCTGCGCGCGAAGGGCAGGCGCTGGATGAAGGTGGTGCGGGCGCGCCTGCCGCCGAGGATGTCCGCGCGATCGGCACCGTTCAGGAAGTCCACCAGGGCGAGGACATCGGCGTTGTACAGGCGCACGAGTTCGCGCGTCACCTTTTCGGCGCCGCCGCTGTCCGTCAGCCAATCGTGTACAATTGCCGTGCGCATCAGTTCGCCAGTAAAGGTGCGATGGCTTCGCGCAGAGCGGCGGTGGTGCGCGCTTCGTTGAAGGTGACGGCTAGCGCGAGCCCCTTCGCTATCTGTCCGGCACGGCGTTGCGGATCACGCAGCCGGTCCATCGCCCGCGCCATGCTCTCCGTGGGGCCGATGTCCGCCGTGATCACGGCATCGCCGAACTGCTCGGCGAAGACGGCGAGCGGTGACGAGATCACCGGGCATCCGAGCGCGAGCGCTTCGAGGACGGGCAGGCCGAAGCCTTCGAGGTACGAGGGCTGCACCAGTGCGATGGCGTTGCGGTAGAGCGCGGCGAGGCGGGCGTCGTCCACGTCGCGCAGGACCCGGATGCCGGGATGTTCCGGCAGCTCAACCGGGGCGAACATGCGGCCGGGGCGCCCCGCGATCACCAACTCGAAGCCGGGATCGCGCAGCGCGGTGAACCAGGCCAACGCGCGGCCGATGCCCTTGCGCGGGTCGAAGGAGCCGGTCATCAGGCAGTAGGGGCGATCGATGCCGGTTGGCGCGTTGTCCGCCATGAGCGCGGGCGGTACGAAGGGCGGCACCACGTGCAGCCGCGCGGGCTCCACGCCGTACCAGCGCTGGATCTCGCCGCGCACCGTGCCGCTCACGGTGATCACGCGCGCGGCGCGGCGCACCAGGCGTGGGATGAGCAATTTGTACCAGGTGGCGAAGCGGGGAGTGAACCACTCGGGGTGATGCAGGAAGGCGAGGTCATGGACCACGGGCACGTGGTGCGCGGCGCGCAGCGGGCCGGTGTTGGCTGGAGACAGAAGCACATCCTCAATGCTCAGCGCGCGCGGCAGTTCGAGCTGCTCCCATACGTGGCCTTGGGTATTTCCGTGGCGGACGATGGCGAGCCCTTCGGCATCGATGCCCGCTGGTGCGCCCTTGGGCACGATCACACGGCTGTCCGGCCATTCGCGGGCGATCGCGCGCAGCAACAGCCTTCCGTAGCGTTCGGTGCCCGTGATCGGCCGGGAGAGGAAGCGGCCATTGATGACGAGCGGCATGCGTAGCGGGGGCGTGGCGAAAGTAGAAGGTGTGCGCTTCCGCGTGCCAACGGACCGTGTACACCTCGCAATGAGCCCCGCATCTACCTTGCGCGCCATGGCCACCGCCGCCCGGACCACCCGCCTCGGCCGCACCCACGCGCCGCTGTTGCTGGCCCTGGCGTGGAAGAACGTGCGGCTGCGCTACAAGAGTTCGCTGCTGGGCTTCGTGTGGACGCTGCTGAACCCGCTGATCTTCCTCGGTATCTTTCTGCTCATCTTCAGCAACGCCTTCCCGCAGGTGCCCAACTACGCGGTGTTCGCGCTCACGGGCCTCGTGTTCTGGGCCTTCTTCGCCACGGTGAGCGGCTACCTGCTGGGCGCGCTCGTGGAGAACGCCCCCGTGCTGAAGAGCCTGGCGGTGCCGCCGCTGGCCTTCCCGCTGGCGCAGTTGCTGGCGGGGCTGTTCAACCTGCTGCTGAGCTTCGTGCCGCTGGCCTGCATCCTGGCGTGGTTCGGCTGGCGGCCCGCGCCGCAGCACCTGCTCATCGTGCCGGCCACCGCGCTCTTCGCGACCTTCGTCTTCGGCATCGGCCTGGCGCTTTGCGCGCTCAACGTGTACTTCCGCGACATCGGCCTGCTGTGGAGCGCGCTGCTGCCGGCCTTTTTCTACCTGACGCCGATCGCGTATCCGCCCGACCTGGTGCCGGAGCGTCTGCGCTGGATCGCCGAACTGAACCCGCTGTACCATTTCATCGCGCTGGTGCGCTCCATCCTGGTGGAAGGCGTGGTGCCGCCCGCCGACGTGTGGGGCCTGGCCGCGCTGCTCTCGGCGGTGGCGCTGTGCATGGGCCTGCTCGTGCATAAGGGGCTGCGGAAGGGCTACATCGCGAATTACTGAGGGCGGGCGGATGAGGGGCTCAATGCAGCACCTGCCGGATGTTTCCGAGCCACTGCGCCGGATCCCATGTGGTGGACCAGTAGCACATGTCGTAGATGTGCGCGAGCATATTGTTGATGAACGCTGCGGCCATGAAGGGAACAAGCAGGAGAAGGACGATCGCGGGGCGGCGCGGCCACCATTGGTGCGCGGCGTACCAGGTGGTCATGGCGAGCAGCGGAACGGTCTGCACGAAGGACCGCTGGCCGAAGCCGCACCCGAAGGCGGGGTCCCACCACGAAGAGACGGCATACCAGTAAAGCAGGAACATGGCCAGTACGGCGATCGCCATTGGCCGTGCGCGGTCCCATACGGCACGCAGCGCGATCGGCAGGAGCAGGAAGGCGGGCGCGTAGGGCAGCAGCCCGTTCTTCGGGGCCAGCAGGGTGGTCAGCAGGTGCGGTGACCGCCAGTTGGTGAACCCTTCGTTCTGGTATGAAAAAACGATCGGATCCCCGTAGGCCGTCTGCCAGTACAGCATCTGGGGCAGGGCCAACGCGAGACCGATGACGAACTGCCCCAGGAACCATCGCGGGCGGCGCGTGGAAGGGTCATCGGCGAGGACCAGGGCGTGCAATGCGAGTACCAGGAGGATGTCCAGCGGGCGGATGAGGATGAGCCATGCGCAGGCGATGCGGAAGAGCGCGCCGCGCCACCGGGCATCGCGACCGGATACGCCGTGCGCCCAGCACCAGAGCGCCAGGCAGACCAGTGCCCATGAGCCGATATGCGAGTAGGCCGGGGAACGGAAGGCATAGTAGAATACGTTGGTGCCCTGGCTCATGAGGAAGAGCAGCGCCAGCCCGATGCCTCCGGGCACGGGCCATCTTCGCCGCAGGGCCGACCAGAGCAGCAGCAGCCCGCTCCACCAGAGCACGATCCCCGCCACGTCCATCGCGCGGTGGTGTACGGGCGTGAAACCGTCGGAGCTTCCCCAGCCCACGATCAGTTCGGCGGCCAGGAAGAAGGGCAGTTCGATGAGCGCGGTGCCGTACGTGTATTTCGTGATGATGATATCCCGGCCGGTGTCCTCCCTGATCCCGTCGCCGATGATGCGCAGCCGCTCGCCCGAAAGCCATCCCGGGCGCATGCCGTGATGGATGGCGCCCGGCAGATAGATGTAGTAACCGGCCGCGTCCGCCCGCAGTTCGGTCTTCCAGTCATCGGTATCGATGAGGGTGTGCCGCCGGAACGAGTCGTGGATGTTCCAGACGAGCACGAGCAGGGCCAGCGCCCAGCCAGCGATCGGGGCGATCCTCCGTTCCATGGGCTTCTGGTTCGCCGCGAAAAGTAGGAGGCTGGTGCCTTTCCCTATATCAGTCCCAGCAGCCTCCCCTCATTCCCGAACGGTCTCATGGACGCTTACTTCAGGTCGCGGGTACGCTGGCCTCTTTGTTGCCGCAGGGTCGCCTCGTTCCTGGGCAGACCCCTGCGGGGGTGCGATTGTTGCAGCGGAAAGGACAGAGGGACATCCCCTTCGGCATGCCGGATCCCGTGCGCCGCCCGCGCGTACCCTCCAGTTCCTCGATCGGGCTTGGCAACGACCGCGACCATCCTATTTTTATGGTGATTTTTCACCTCCACAGAACGAATACACATGAGCAGGAAGATCGATCCCGGGTCCAAAGAGCGCATCATCCGGAATTACGGAGGAGGCGATCTGAGCGTACAGAGATTGTTGGATGTCCTTGAAGGTCCGGTGGCACCGGGAGCCTCGCGAGGCATGAACGAACTGGTCCGGATGATGTCACAGGCCCGCAAGCACAGGAACCGGGCGGCCCATACAGAAGGCAGCAAGGACAAAACGATGCACTACACGGTGTTCATCGACGGCCGCGGGCATCATCTCCGGCTGGACCAGCGTGGCGTCGTTTTCCATGTGACGGACCACGAACAGGGAACGGTCGGTGGTGCCGATCCTTGGGTGCCGCCCGGAGCGGCCAAGTGATCTTTCCTACCGCAACAACCTTCCATCGTTCCCGAACGGCCGGGTCCACTCGTACTTCAGGTCCTTCAGCACGCTTGCCTTCACGTTGATGCGGAAACCGATGCTCTTGCGGGTGCCGAGGGGGATCACGTTCACGTTGAACTCCCAGCAGTGCATGTCCCAGTACACGTTCACGGTGGTGGGCGTCCATTCACCGGCGGTCATGTCGTAGCCGCTGCTCACGCCCAGCTTCCACCATTTCAGTACGGTCACGTCGCCGTTGAAGAGCACGCTCTGGCGCTGGGTATCGGTGAAGTCGCTCTCTTTCCAGAGCCGGCCGAGGTCGTAGCTGTAGTTCACGCGCAGGTGCCAGGGCAGGTTGAAGTTCACGCGGGCGCCCTTGTCGGGGTCGGCCTCTTCAACCACCTTCTCGGTATTGTTGTTCACGGGCGTGTCGTTGGCGCCCTGCCCGTAGCGGCGGCTCTTCAGCTCGAAGCCCAGCGCGAGGTTGGCGTTGGTGAGGCGGGCCAGGCGGCCGTCCAGGGCGCGCTGCGTAGCGTTCACGCGCAGGCCATTGGTGTCGGTGGCGTAGGGGTCCCATACGCTGGTCACGTTCACGTCGATGCGGTCCAGCACGCGCGTGCGGGCGTTCACGTTCACCGGGCTCCAGTTCACCGAGTCCTTCAGCAGGTCGTAGCTCGTGGTGGCGCCGAGGAAATCGAGCACCTTGATCTTCTTCGTGGCGGCCTGCTCGCCGTCCTGTTCAGCGCCCGGCATGGAGCGCTGCTGCATCTTGGCTTCCAGGCTCTGCACCAGGCCCAACGTCACCAGCCCGCTGGCGTTGGGCGATGGTGCGCCGTAGATGCCGGTCTCGTAGGGCGAGTAGCTGCTCTCGGCGCCTTCGGTCCCGAAAGGACCCGTTATGCGGGTATCGTTCCCGGGCGTGTAGCTGAGTCCGGCGGTGGGCGTGATCACGTGGCGGATGGCCTTCAGCCGCCCTTTGTTGAACGTGAACATGCCGTACACCTTGCTGGTGAGTGACACGCCCGCGCTCCAGTCGAGCGGCGCACCGAACTTGGCCACGGTGTCGGTGACGACGGTGTCGGCAGCGGCATCGTACGTCTTGCGCAACTGGTCGAAGTACATGCGGTCGGTGAGGCGCACTTCGGGGTTGATGGAGAAGGCGCGCGTCTTGAACGAGGTATTGATGGCGGCTGTGTGGCGCAGGCCGTTGCGCATCAGGCGCATGACGCGGTCCATGCCACCGCCGAAGAGCACGTCCTCGGTGGTGCTGATGCGGTTGTCGAACTGCGAACTCCAGGTGAGGCCGATGTTGTCGTACCACGTGCGCTTGGCCACCGGGGTGCCGCCCCGGAACCAATCGGCGGGGAACACGCGCTGCACGTTGAAGGTGAGGGTGGGCAGGGTGATGTCCCAGGACCTGTTCAGCGTGTTCTGGCTGTGGCGCAGGCCGGCGGCCAGGCTGTAGGGCTTGCCGCTCCAGAGGCGGTTCCATTGGATGTTGCTCTGGAAGGTGTTGCTGAGGAAATCGCCTTGCGAGCTGTTGAAGTTGTTGCTGAAGTTGCCGCTGCTGCCGAAGTTGACGCTGGCGCTGAAGCGGTCGGTGAGGCTCGCCTTGGGGTCCATCAGGTGGCTCCAGCGCACGAAGAAGTTGCTCTGCCTGCTGAAATCCGGGTATTCGGGCACGCTGTTGAGCAGGGTGGTGCGGCTGATGTCCACATTCCCGCTGTAGCGGTAGCGGGTGCGGTAGCGGCTGAGGGCGCGCAGGGTCCAGCTACCGCGGCTGTAGATGTCGCCGGTGATCTGTGCGTCCACGTGGTCGCTGATAGGCTGGTACCAGCCGCCGTTCAGAAGGAAATAGCCGAGCGCCTCGCTGTACCCGAACACGGGGATGAGCACACCGGCCGCGCCATTCTTGTGGTTGGGGAAGAGGCCGAAGGGGGCGGCCAGCGGCAGGGGCACCTTGCCCACCTTCATGATCACGGGCCCGGTGACGATCTTGTCGTCGGGGATCACCATCATGCGGCTCACCGCGAAGTGGTAGTGGGGGCGGGGCCGGTCGCAGGTGGTGAGCATGCCGCCCTTGCTGTGCACCTCTTCGTTCGCATGGCGCTTGCTCAGGTGGGCGAGGGCGTACAGCTGGTCCTCGGTGGTGCGCACCTCGCGGATCAGCCCCTGCTTCGTGCGGAAGTTGTAGGCCAAGCTGTCGGCCTCGATCGTTTTTCCGCCCTGGTTGAAGATGGGCTTGCCACCGATGGCCCCGCTGCTGTCCGGGGCACCAAAGGCGCTGGCCGTCTCGTTCTTCATATCGAGCACGATGCGGTCGGCCGTGAGTTCCAGGCCCTCGTAGGTGACCTTGGCGGCCCCGTAGAGGTACAGCTTTTGCCCCGCCAGGTCGTAGCGCGTGCTGTCGCGGGCCGAGGCCGTCACCTTGTTCTGGAGCGACTGCGCTGAAGCACCGATGGCCCCCCCGACTGTCAACAGACCCGTGATGAAAACGGTGCGTACCGTCGGCCGAGCGCCGAAAAGCCCCCGTCTACTTTCGCGCAATGGCGCGGCAGGCTTCCTGGGTCGGTTCATCGGGCGGACGAAAGTACCCCTCGCCCTTCGACGGGCGCTCAGGGCCGCTCGGGGTACCATTCGCCCGCAGCAGGGCCCGGAAATGGAGCGCATCGGTCCAGAACGGATGAAGAGGGCTTATCGTACTGACCGTTGGGCGTTGTTCGCCGCTATCGTGTTGGGCGTGCCCGCACGAACCCTGCCACAAACGGACCCCAACCGCATCGATGTGGTATGCCTGGACGCGGGGCATGGCGGCAAGGACCCCGGCAACCTCGGCACAGGCCGTTTCAAGACCACTGAGAAACACGTGGCCCTCAACGTCACCAAGTTGGTGGGCAAGTACATCGCCGAGAACCTCCCCGGGGTGAAGGTGGTGTACACGCGCGAGGACGATCGTTTCATCGAGCTGAAGGAACGCTGCGACATCGCCAACAAGGCCAAGGCGGACGTGTTCATCAGCATTCACTGCAACGCCAACGCCAAGCATGAGCCGCATGGCACAGAAACCTACTTCATGGGCCTGCACAAGACCGAGGCCAACATGCGCACGGCCATGCAGGAGAACGCGTCCATCCTGCTGGAAGAGGGCCACGCGCTGAAGTACGACGGCTACGACCCGAAGGACCCCGAGAGCATGATCGCGCTGAGCCTGCGGCAGAACGTGTTCATGGACCAGAGCGCCACGCTCAGCGGCGCCGTGCAGGAGCAGTTCCGCGATCGTGCGGGCCGCAACGACCGGGGCGTGAAGCAGGCCGGATTCCTGGTGATCAGCTACACCACCATGCCCGCCATCCTCATCGAGTTGGGCTTCCTCACCAATTCCGAGGAAGAGGATTACCTGCAGAGCACGAAGGGGCAGGAGCACATGGCCAGCGCCATCTACCGCGCGTTCAAAACGTACAAGGCCGCCATCGAGGGCAAGAACACGGAGGTGGCCGCCGACCCGCTTCCCCCGCAGCGACCCGACACCCTTCGGCGGGCTCAGGGTGACACGGGCGTTGCGAAGGAACCTGAGGCGAAGGACAGCGGCGTGCGCTTCAAGGTGCAGATCGCCACCAGCAGCAAGCGGATCGAACTGAGGCCGAAGAACTTCAACGGACTGGAGGGCGTGCAGGAGATGAAGGGCAACGACCTGTGGAAGTACGCCGTGGGCGACGAGCGCACGCTGGAGGCTGCGCGCGCGGTGCAACAGACCTGCCGCGACAAGGGCTTCGAGGGGTGTTTCATCGTGGCCTTCAAGGACGGCCAACGGATCGATCTGCAGCAAGCCGTTACCTTGGCCCGCCAGCCATAGCACACGCCACCGTGCCCAAGATCAAACGCGAATACTCCATCGCCCTGATGATGATCGGGGCCATCGCGCTGCTCTGGTACGGCATCAGCTATCTCAAGGGCCTCAACCTGCTGGGTGGGCGGGACGTGTTCTACGCGAAGTACAACAACCTGGCGGGCATCGCCACGGCCAGCCCCGTGCTGTACAACGGCGCCAAGGTGGGCCAGGTGGTGGGCATCCGGCTCATGAATGACAGTGCGGGCACATGGCTGGTATCGCTGCAGATCGACAACAAGACCCTGCGCGTCACCAAGGGCTCGAAGGCCGAGATCTACAGCAGCGACTTCCTCACCCGCGCCATTCGCATCGTGCCCGGGCCCGGTGAGGACGCGAAGCGGGGCGATACCCTCCGGAGCGGATCGGAAGCCAGCATCACCGACGCGCTCAACCAGCAGATCGATCCCATCAAGCGCAAAGTGGAAGGCATGATGGTGAACATGGACAGCGTGGTCACCGCGCTGCAGGCCGTGTTGAACGTGAAGGCGCAGCAGGACATCGACTCCAGCCTCAGCAGCTTGCGGGGCACCCTGGAGAACCTGGAACTTGCCACCGGCCGTTTGGACGCATTGCTCGCCAGCGAATCGGCCGGCATCCGTTCCATACTCACCAACCTGAAGCAGTTGAGCACCACCTTGGCGGGCAACAGCACGGAGTTGGACCGCATCTTCGCCAATGCCGACAGCATCACCACGGCGCTGGCCGATGGCCGCTTGAAGAAGATGCTGGCCGACCTGGGCACGGTGAGCGAGCAGTTGAAAGGCACGATGACGGAATTGAACGCGGGCGAGGGCACGCTGGGCAAATTGTTGAAGGACGACAGCCTGTACGCCAACCTGAACAGTGCCAGCCGCGAGCTGGACCTGCTGCTGGAGGATCTGCGCGTGAACCCCAATCGCTATCTCAGCATCTTCGGCAAGAAGGACAAGCTGCCCAAGCTCAGCGGGGCCGATATCGAGCGGATCCAGCAGGCGTACCAGAAGCAGCAGGGCAAGCCATGAGCCTGCTGCCCAACATCGTCTTCGCGCTGCTGCTCGCTGCGGCGGGCTGGCTGTTCGCGCGCAACATCATGCGTGTGCGGCGCAACATCCTGCTGGGGCGTGATGTCACCATCAACGACCACCGGGCCGAGCGCTGGGCGCTGATGGCCCGGGTGGCGCTGGGGCAGAGCAAGATGGTGGTGCGGCCCATCGCGGGCATCCTGCACATCATCGTTTACGCGGGCTTCGTCATCATCAACATCGAGGTGCTGGAGATCCTCATCGACGGACTCTGCGGCACCCACCGCGTGCTGGCGTTCATGGGCGGGTTCTACGACTTCCTCATCGGTAGTTTTGAATGGCTCGCGCTGGGCGTGTGGCTGGCCTGTGCCATTTTCCTCGTTCGCCGGAACATCATCAAGCTGAAGCGCTTCGTGATGAAGGAGCTGGACGGCTGGCCCAAGACCGATGCCAACCTGATCCTCTGCACAGAGATCGCGCTGATGAGCGCCTTCCT
>Ga0138256_10003656_pt1 | contig 16326 bp, 21 predicted proteins | sample KNB2016incub_MG_FD_105486 | JGI IMG/M metagenome (GOLD analysis project Ga0138256, IMG submission 105486) | Active sludge microbial communities from wastewater in Klosterneuburg, Austria - KNB2014incub_MG | ecosystem: Engineered > WWTP > Activated sludge > Unclassified | place: Austria... | reverse complement strand
GAGAGGTCAAGATCTGAATACCGTCGAAGCCGATAGTCTTCGAGAACTTGGAGCCGGAAGGCTTAACATTGACCGCCTGATAGCGCTTGTCGCTCTCAGAGATGTTGTTAAGCTTAGCCATCTGCGTATACGACGTGAACGCCGTATCGCACATATTCTTCTTACCCACTTTCTTCTCAACAGCCGCAACGAGGTTGTTGATCTTCGAGTGAGAGATAGCTCCACCAGCAGTATCCGTAGCGAATACGAAGCGGCGAGTCAGAGTCAGGCCGTAAGCCGTATCCCCGATAATCTTCGCAGCCACGCCTTCGAGCCCCATAGGAGCAGCGTTCTCGAGCTTCTGAATGAACACAGCATCAGAAACAGCGGGAACCTTCGTGCCACCAGCTTGGCGTTGAAAGGTTACTGCGCGGGTTGACTCGGTTACGAGCGTACACTCGAATAAGTCAGTCTCGCCTGTACCGATGTTATAGAACACTCGTTCTTCAAAGTTTGCAGCTTTGAAAGTCGATGCCCCTTCACCCATGATACAGGTATAAGAACCACCGCCGTTATCCGTAACGCCAGCGGAAGCCTTGATGGTTCCAGCCTTACCAGTTCCGTCTCCGAAGAGGCAGAACGAGTAGAACCATTCCATCATTTCGACAGTCTTCGAGATTGTCTCTTCCATTGCCTTAACGAAGGCACCTTTGGAGGTCAACGAGATGTCGATTGCTTGGTTCTTGATTTTGGAACGGGCGAACAAAGACTTGTCGGTCAATGTTGCGGTGCGGTAATCAGCGACGTTTGCTTCACCGGGGCTAGTACCTGAGATACCACCGGCATACCCAAACGGAACAGGAAACTCAGTTTGTTTCCCTTCCATCTTCTTCTCGTTCATCTGCGACCAGGCGTAGATGTCCGTGTTGTAGGTATCTGAAGCGTATTCTTTGAAGTCTGTTTTGAATAGCGCGTTAGCTTCCGTAAGAGAGTACGGAGCTTCTAAATTAGTAGCCATAGGCCTCCATAGCCAAAACTAAAAAGTGTTTCAGGGATGGAGGGGTATCAGTTACGAGTAGCGCTTTATAAGCTTACCGAACGTCAACGGGCCTTCATCCTCGTCATCATTCTTTTTAGTCTCTGTTGCTACGGGTGCCTTTTTAGGTGGGGCCTCTTTCGCTTCCGGGCCTTTCGGCTTTGCGGGAGCGGTAGAGACTTCCTTACTAGAGTCGGTCGCCTTCGAGACTTTCTTTTTCAGAGAGATTCCGAGAACCCCTCTAACGATGTCTTGAATATCTTTTTCCGAATAGGAGGGATCTGTCAACTCACAAACTGAAGCGATAAGCTTATTGTCACCAACTTTAGTCGAATCGAGCTTCCCGACTACGTTTGCAACTCGGTTAAAAAAGCGGCTCGCTAAGGTGTATTTCACTACCTCGCCAGCAACTTCTTCGTAGGTCATTTTATCATGAAATCTAGGCGATTGGCCGTTCTTCTGCCTGTTAGCCTCAATAGCCTTTAGCGCAGTCCAGCTCTCGGTGTACTCCTCCCACGGAATACCCTTAGATTTAAGTTCTGAAGACAACCATTCTTTTTGCGCTTGACGCTCGAGCTGGGCGTCTGCTTTAGCCTTATCCTTGACCAAAGTACGGTTTTTGAACGCAAGCTGAGAGTTCGTGAGCGTCGACTTAAGCTCATCCTCGGTCATGGCACTAACGGAGTTCGTGGTCTTTAAGAGCTGCTCAAAGAGCTTGTTCGTTACGTCCGTATCTCCATCGGAGAACATATTGAGAGCAGCCTGAACGATGTCGAAAAGATCGCCAGTCGTAGCCGCTTCCTGAATAAGAGAGAGCTTATCTTGAATGTCGTCGTGCTCGAGACGGGTCTGCTGGATAGTCCTCTCCCTACGGGCAATATCCTTCTTATCAGCGTCTAGCTTGGTAAATTGCTGGTCTATCTCACGTCGGGTAATTAGCTGATTGCCTACTTGGTCGAGAGTAAAGTCGACTTTTTTGCCATCCTTCTCAAACGTGAACTTGGCGTCTTTAGGGATTTTGTATTCCTTGTCGCCGTGCTTAAGCGAGAGGGTTTTACCGTCGACAGCCTTTTTCGCAACTTCTTCAAGGTCTTTGTCGTCAGCGCCTTTTTCCCCGTCAGCCTTGTCCTTCTTTCCTTTACCTTCTGCCCCTTCGTCATCGTCGGCACTACTATCGTCTCCGCTTCCAGATTCGTCAGCGGATTCGCCAGCTTCTTCGTCAGCAGACTCACTAGACTCTTCATCGCTATCAGCATCTCCTGAGTCGGCTTCTTCTTCATCGTTATCACCACCGTCAGCTTTGGTGTCATCTTGAACTATCTCCTCGCCCTTCTCAGCCATCATCTTACCGAACGTCATTGGCCCGTCAGCGGCCGGAGCAGTCTTTGCCTCGGTAGCCGCAGCGCCGTTTGAATTGCCTTCAATCGCCATATCTTACTCTCCTGTTGGTTGTTGTTGTCCTGCCACAGACGCAGCCGGAGCCATATCTTGAGCAGCCTTAGCCTGAGCCGCTGCCTGAGCGCCAGGAGGAGGAGAAGCCCCAGGGCCGCCGCCGTCTCCCGGCTCAACTGTTAAATTGTAAATTCGAGGGTAGCCGTCTAAAAGCTTCACCTTTTCCATGAATAGCCCAGTCGGATTCTTGCCGATTACCTCTTCGATGAGCATTTCAACCTGCTCGAGCCTATCCTCGAACATTCTCTGTATTTTATCAGGAAGCCGCCGATACGCCATGCGCTGCATGTGAATAGAGAGCGTAGTCCAGTGAGTACAGAGATCGTCTGTAATACGAGGAGCCGGAGGCTTCTGCCCGTCGCTCATAAGCTCAATTTCAGCCTCGCAGGTGAACTTAGCCGCAGTCATTACGTCGTAGTGCTTTTCCCTAAGCACCCCGCCGATAATGTCCCTCTTTTCTTGGGGCAAAAGCGGAAGTCGAGCGTCATTCTCAATAGCGCCGATTTCAGCGACTCTACCAGTGAGTTCAGCCGAGAAGCCTGAAGAATTTACAATAATCATACGATGTTGGGACGAAACCTTTACATTTTTTAGATTTCTAACGTCCTCAATCATCTCTTTGCCGACAATGCGAGCAATATTCTTGTCGGAAGTCAGAGGAACGCGGTCAGCGTCCACAGAGCCCATCTTCACGAGGGTGCGCCGCATGAAGTTGTTCTTCTTGTCGATTTGAGGGCCGCGCTCTTGGTTCTCGATTTCCCTTAGCCGAGAAATCATGGTTCCCGAGCGAGTATTCGGAGGTAAGTCTCCTAACCCAATTTTGTGGGTATTGGAGAACTGAATCATCTCGTCTTTGAGTCCCGCCTTGAAGTTAAAGGGGTCAGCGCCGATAGACTTTATCTGCATGATAGACGGCTGGAAGCGAGCCGAAGGTTTCACGCCGATTAGGGAGGGGGAGTTGCCCAAAGACTTCGTGTTCACTGAGCCGCGCTCATGAACAATCTTTGGGTGCGCCACGGTGTAAATGTAGCGCTTCAAGAGTCCTGAGAGCGTGTTATAGGCGTGTTGCATGGGCTTCACTCGTTGATAGAAGCTCATAGCCCAAAACCTACCAGGAGTGCCTATGTCGGTGTAGCGCTCTATCGGGAAATCTTCGTGACTCCACGGATAAGTGTCTACTTCCATCTCTAAGACCTCTTCTCTCGTGGAGCGGATCACAGCTCCGTAAGGAAGATACTCCGAGGGCTTGTAAATCGTGCGATAGATGACCACCTCATCAGGAGCTATGCCTTCTACGAAGGGAGACTGAAAGGAATACAGGCTACTTTCGCCATGAGGCTGTAACCCCGACATCTTGTAGCGAAGGCGAGCTTCCTCAACGTGGAGAATGTCCTCAATCTCAATAATACAGGGAACTTCTGCCCAGGCACGAGAGCGCCACGGAATAACGTGCCAGGCATGGCGAAGCTTAACTTCCGTTTGCCCTTCCCGCTCAGGTGAGTTCTTCTTCTTTCTGTCGCCAGCTCTACCGTTCCAGTCAATAGAAACGTAGGTAAAGCCATGAATCATGTTGTGCTTTTCGCACTCGGTAAAAAGCTCGTCGATTTCATTAATGCGCTTACCGCGCTCAACGAGCTTCTTCATAACCCTAGCCGTCATGCGGTCAGTGTTAGAAGTCTCGTCTTCAGGGATAGTATCGTGAGTAGCCTTATAAATTGAGAGTTCGGCTGCTCGCTTGTCGGTCAGATGCCCCAAATAGTTGATGGCAAGGGGAGCCAACTGCCGAGGAATTCTGACCTCTTCTCCTCCTTCGGTTCTAACAACCAAAGGGACTGAAGGGAGGTATTCTCCAGTATACCAGAGAGTATTTGCCCATGCGTCCTCGAAAGCTCCTTGGCAAAATAACTCAAGCTGGGGTCTTGTGTGCTCTTGCCAGTCGAGAAAGCCCTTTTTGTCGATATTGAGCTTCCCGCCTGTGACTTTCTTGCGGTTGCCCTCATCCGGCTTCCAGAGGGGCTGAAGGGGGAGAAGGTCAGATTGTCCGGCACGGGATGATGTCCATTCAGCTAAGCTCATCGGAAACTACCTCTTTTTTTGATTGGCGAGAAACCCCGCCCGTCCGAGTATCGACGACTCCTTCGCCATATTCCTCTGCCGGGGAAGCATCCGCTTGAAATTGAGCAATAAAGGTCTGAGTCTGCTCGAAAGCTCTATTGGCAATAGCCTCAGCGTTAATAGCCTGAAGCTTCACGTCCAAAGACGTGTCCATCATTCGATAAATGAGCGCTTTTAGAACAGCCACTTCCCCTCGTAACTCTGCGATTTCGATTTCTGCTGACATACGCTACCCCGCTTTAAAAGAACCCTTAATAGAATGAGCCCCACCAGCACCAAGAGCCCAATTAGCCGCGCCTGGCTTAAAGAGGTGGATTCGAGGAGTCGACTCCGCTCTCCATCGACCACCCCCGGCAACAGCCCCACCAGCTCCGTCGTCGGCTGCACAGATAAACCCTACATTAGCCTGATGGCCGGATATCGCTATAGGAAACGAGATAAAGATGCTCGTTGAAATCGTCCCGCCAAGCGTGTAGTCGTTCGTGCACTCAAATTCAACTTGACCCATGACCTTGCGGTAACGATTTTGCCGATTATTGACAGAACTCACCGTCATAGAACCAGAAGCCGTAATAGTCGGAGTAAAGTCAGTCCAGTCGGTAGAAGCTGGCTTCCATAACCCCGACGCCGCATCGTAACGAGCCAAATCCCCGTCAATCGGAGCCGTCCCGTAGTCAATGCACATCGTTCTAAGGTCAGTCACCTAAGACCTTCTTGATAATCGGCCCAGTCTCTATCGTATCCCTGAACATTCTAAGCTTAACGAGGTTTTCCATAGAGGTGGCGTCGGTGTTCTCCTTGAGAATCAGCTCTTGCCTATCAAGCTCCTCCATTACGCGCTTCCATCCCTCGTAAATTCCCCGGCACACACGAGCAACGGCAACCTGAACCCGTCTTTCCCTAGTAACAAGACGTTTATTCGCATAGAACGCCGGTATACCGTCCTTTAGCTGCCACTTAGCCCAAGCAAGAACAGAATCCTCACTAGAAATCTTCCCCTTCATAGGGGAAATGATGGTCTTCACCTTCTCCGTCGTCACTTCCATACTGTTCCATCTCCCCAGTCATTGAGCTTTCCTGAGATAAACGCTGTTTGATGCGTCCCGCCAGAGAAGTAGGCTCCATATCTTCTTGTAAATCATCTTCGGGAACCTCGAAAGGCTCAAAGTTAGCCCCAGCCAAGAAGTAACGGAAGCAATCCACGAAATCGTCAGGCTGATCCTTATGATACTCCCCCTTTTTGTTGGTAACATAATTCTCAAGCTGCTGAATAAACAGAGAGCAGCCTTCTCGAGAAATATACAATCGGCCACGAGTAGCGATGATGTCCTTAGCCAAAGACATCTGTTCAGTCTTATCAGCAACCGACTTGTGCGTAGGCTCAACCTCGGGCTCATCGTCCCGGTTGAAGACTCCATGCCTGTCTAAGTCATTATAGAACCAGGCAGCAGCCTCGTCGTAAATCACAGTCCAGCGCGTAGGGAAGGGGTGATGGGACATCATTCCGCGCTTCATACGAGCCCACATATCAAGCGAGCCGGTCTCAGCGTTATCCGATACCCCTTCCTCGCCAACTATGTAGATAACCCCAGCAGAGCGGTCTAGGGCGATGTAGAGCACAGCGAAGGTGCCGTTCTGAGAGGGGTCAGCAATGCAGTACCAGGAGAGCTTATTAGAGATTCCCTTGAGGTGAGTCTTTAGAAACTGAGCTGAGCGCTCAATGTGGCGCTTGTTAGTCTGATACTTCTTAAAGACTGAGCCGACACCACCGGGAACGAACTTAGCCTCGTACTCCCTGTTCCACTTCGCCAGCTCACCACGTTTAATCAAACGCTTTTTGATGGTCATCAGCTCAGCATGGAGAGGGCCACCAGGCGCGTAACGAGAAGAAGCCACGTAGGTAGGAAGCTCGAAGTAACAATAGTTCGTATCGCCTTCCTTAATAGCGTCTTTGAACATTTTTACGATTTCAGTGTACGAGCCCTCGGTGTCCGGAGGGGTAGTAAGGATGTTTAGAATCTTCCCAACAAGGTTAGCTTCCATGATGTCGTAAACGTCTGATTTGAAGTCACGCATCTCATCGAAGTTACAGAAGTCGGGCTTGATGCCGCGGAGGGAGTCTGGATTATCAGAGCCGAGTATCTGGATGTAGCTCTCGTTCTCGAGGCGTATTAGCAGCTCTGACTTGTTAAAGGCTTTGTCGTAGTCTTGGTCATACCAATACTCCTGTGGAATCTTGTCTCTTAAGTAACCAGAGTCCCAAAGAATCTTCTGCCCTTGGGAGCGCTCAGGGAACACGGCAGTCGAATAGGTCTTGGGCGTAGTAACGGCGAACCTGTCCATGCAATAGGAACCGCCGAACGATTTGCCGGAGTCTCGACCAAACTGAAAGATGTTACGCCGAGTACCGACAGAGAAGATTTGCTTCCCCATGATAATCTGCCCAGGTTCGGGCTTGAACAGCAGATGCAACTTAGCAATGCGATCCTGCTTCTCCGCTTCCTTAGCAAGAGCTGCGTAATGAAGCCGGAGGCTCAATTGAAAAGAGGCCCTTCGCTCTCGTCGTCTTCAAACTCCTGAGACAGTGTTTTGGCATCTTCAGGGGAAAGGTTTAGCTCAGACAAGAACTTCTGCATATCGAACATCGGGTCTTCTTTCATCTTCTTGAGCGTAGAAGCCAAAGTCTCGATAGCCATAGCATCAGTCATCTCAGAAACCTTCGAGATGCTGGTAGGCTTGCCTTTAATCAGTTGGAGGATGCGATGGAAGTTGGCACCAATGTCAGAAATGAGCTTAGCGTCTTTAGCTGAGAGAGGAGCTTCAGTCTTTACGATGTCAGTGAGATAGTGTTTGAGAGCCGTAGCCGTGAGAGCTGTAACCTCTTCGACATCAGAGGCGATTCCCTTAACAGCCTTCTTTACAATCTCCCTCTCTATCCGCTCACGAAGAGCGTTGAAGCGCTTAACGTAAATGAGCTGGCGTAATGTGGGATAACCCCGGCCTGTAGCCTTAGCAATCTTAAGAGCGCTCCATCCGAGAACGCAGTAAGCGAACCTAACAGCTCGCATCTCGTGGTAGCCAATAGGCCCAGAAGGATTAGGAGTAAACTCCTCCTCCCCGGCCAAAGTCATGAGACGAGAAAGCTGCTGCCACGAAGCGACAACCTCCTTCTCGTCTCTATCGACCTTGGTAGTAACCTTCCTACCCAATAAGGTCGGCTCTTCCTTCGTCTCCGTCTTCGGAGTGATCGGCTTTATCTTCGACATGACCATCCTCTAAAAACTCTTGAGCGAACCACAGCACATCAGCTTCACTAATAGAACCAATGCGCTTTAGGAAAACACCTTTCTTTTCCTTGACGATATGCTCGAGCATGATCGCGTGAATCTCTTCTACTGAGAGACGAACAGCAAACGCCGTCTCGTAATAGTCAGAGGCATCCTTCAGTTTGGTACGAAGCTCCTTATCCCTCTCAGGGGAAAGCTTGAACACCACATTGGCGACCTTCTCCTCAACAACCGCTCCCGCCGCTTTCTTCTTAGCCATAGCACTCCTATAAAGTTAGTTATCCTTCTTATCCTTGATACTCCAAACCTGAGCAATTAGGTAGGAAACTAATCCAATGAGAACTTCAGCCCCAGAGGAAACCAGTTGTCCGGCAGTCTCAGGGGTAACGATTCCCTTCGTAATAAGAATACCAGCTAAAAGGGACAGTCCCTGACGAATAAACGAGCCAACGTATTTCATAATGATTCTCCGTTTTAATCTTTCAAACATTCTTTAGCTCCCCGGCTTAACCCACATCCGATCTTCCATGCGAATCAACCTACCGCGAATCTCTTGTATGTTCTCCTGGGTGTGAACAGCATTAGCCGTGATGCTCCCGTACATCGCACCTACAGCGAGGATATGGCCGATCAACAGCGCAGCCAGCTTCCAGTCAATCGGCTTAGGAGGGGTATCCATGAAGCTAGGGTGAAGGAGAAAGGGCCTTTTGTCGAGATAGAGTCTCTGTGAGCAATTTACAACCCTCCCAATGAGAGCATCGCCCTTACGGCTTTAGAGACTAACAGCCGCCATGTACTTTGCTCCGCATCCAAGCCATGACATCGGACTAAGTACCGGAATGATAACCGGGGAGCATAGCGTAAGTGTGCAAGGAGTAGGATGCCAGAAGAGGGGGGAGGGGAATAGAGAAACAACCACGTTGGCGATATCTCCAACACGACTCGGAATCGAACCGAGACCCTCCTGCCCCAAGTCTTTAATCTCAAGGGTTGATGCATCGTGACCATTGCTGGCCGTGGTTGCGAGAGAAAGAATATCAGGGGAGGTTAGGAGAGTCGAGCTAAAAGGGGATTAGATAATAACCCTCTGCCCACTAGGGACAGAGGAGAACGGCTGAGGAACCCAGTGCCGGTCTAACCATGCGATATCATTGGCCTACCCACGTAACTAGCTGATATTATTGATGCGCTCTTAGTCAACAGTATTAGAAAACTGGTGACTAACAACATATTGTATTCATTGATGAATACAGGGTAGCAGGTACGCGCCATAGCCCAACATGCTGATAGCATTAGCCAATATTGCGCGGGTAGGCTTAAAGGGTAATGGGCGTATAGCCTTGAATCGGTTAGGGAATACCTAACCCCCAATACAACTATGCGTGTTTGCTGTGTTTGTCTTACCCTACCTATCGTTAGCCTGAACAATCTTGCACAAGCTCCATTGTGCTAGTCCTAATCGCCAAGTGTACAAAGTTTGTACACCTACTGTCCAAAGTTTGTACACTTTTGTCATATCGTTTATGGCTATCCTTGCCATTGATTCACGTTGGCCTATTTCAGCGTGGCCTACCCTACCCTTGCGACACTAGCGCGACACGCGCACCACGCCACGCCACGCCACGCAACACGATACCCGAGTCCGTGAGTTATCGCTTTCAGCGATAGGGCTACAGTCTCTAAGAATTGGTTTAATTATCCCTATCCGGTAAACCCTTACTCGACCGTTGGGAACGGTAACATCTAAATACTTAACTCATAAGAGGGGAAAGAATATTGCTTATATGAATTATATAAGATATTACTAACAATATGTTAAAATTCGGGGTTGGACGGACGAAAAGGCATCTAGTCTATTAGAGATGCTTAGTTAACCTACCGGCATCATTTAAATAGTACTCTTTTAAGCTCCATAATGGGGCTTTTTTGTTACCCTTAAATAAATGTAGTTCTTTTATTGACACTATTCAGGTGTTCAGGCATCATACTTAGACAGTCGGAATGGTTCTGACTGAATTAACTAAGGTGAACAAAATGAACACACAACCAAAAGAGCATGAGGACGTGCGAGAGTTTGCCGAGTCAATCGGCATGGTAGTTATCGTTAAGCATGGTAACAAAGAGTTTAAGAAAGGCAATCTCGATGAATGGCATGAGAAGGCTACGCCGTACACCATAACAGTAAAGCTTGAAGGACGGCGTATGTCATTCTCTTACTGGACTGGTAGCGCTATTACTGAAGAACCTGAAATAGGTGAAGCGCTGGATTGCCTGTTGTCGGACGCATCTTGTGGCGAATCAAGTTTTGCCGACTTTTGCGCCGATTGTGGATACTCAACCGATTCAATTAGAGCGCGTGAGATATGGCAAGCTTGTGTGCGTACTCACGTTAAGCTTATGAAGCTCTTAGGTAGCCACTACGATAGAGCAACTAGGGCAGAACGTCTTTAATTTCAATAGGTGCTTTATGAATCAATATCCTTTTACAGTTAAGGTTTACCGAGATACTACCTACATTGATAGTAGCGGATCAGAACGTCACCATTACGACGTATGCACGGCGTTTTCTATCAATGACGATGGTTCTATCGAGAGTCAATTAGGCAAAGTTCCAGCCGATAAATGGGACGAGTTGAATCCGCGCAATGATGTCTATTTTAGCTAACGTGTTTGTAGGGATGCGGCACAATGTGCCGTTTCCCGGCAATCATGCCAATTAAACTAAGGTGAATCACATGAAAACGTGGGAAGGATTAGAATCAAAACTGAAGTGTATGCAATCGACTATGGCCTTACATCGTTTAGCCGCTAAGAAGGCAAGCCAAGCGGATAGGCAATTGCTTGCGTCAGTTATCACTGACGATATTGACGGGCATTATTTGATTGAGTTCAATCGGGATAAGCGCACGGTGTTAATCGGTAGGGGCTGGAACCCTGAAACTGAGAAGTATTACACCGCTTCCTGCTTTTACTTGCCGGACGTGTTTCAAGGTTTACAGAACTAGCTAACTTTACCCGTTACCCGATTGGCTTCACCGTCATAGTGGTACCGGGTAAACTTTGCTTGTGATTAGACTTGCAGAGTCGCGGTGTACCCGTGCGTATTTCTCAATTCACCTTGGTTAGCGTACCGGGTACACCGTTTTATATTTGAATAAGGTAGGCTATGAAAGCTATTGAAAGCGCTGTAACTAAAGCTAATGAGATACTTGTAGCACTTGAGAAGGTAACCGATTCCTTCCAATCCACAGAAGGATTGAAGTTAATTGATACTCGTATCTTGAAGGCTACTTTTGACACGGTGGTTCAGGCAATCTCAATCGAGCAAACAGGGACAGCCAAGAAAACACGTATTAGAGGACCGAATAAGCCCAAGGTTGAACCGACTTCTCAAGCTACCGCCAAGGTAGGGGTGACGAAAGCCGGGGCGCTCACGCCAACGGAAGCTGCCAAGCTAGCAGAAAACGAGGACGTTGAAACGGATAGCGATGACTCGGACGAGGACGAGGAAAAGGCCGGACAACTCGACATTGAGAAGGAGGTGGCAAAAAAGAAGGTTACAAACGGTTTGAGTCGGGAAGAAAAATCGTCGAAACTTGGAAAATCTAAAACGTCGACGCTATTCAGTTAGGAGATGGGGCTGCTCTTTCTTGAGCCGCGCTATTTCCAAAGTCAGGGAGTCAAGGGCTGCGTCTGCGGCCCTTCCCCCCTGGCTTGCTATCCCCTTAAACCTATCCCTACCAAGCTTCACGAAGAACCTTATTTTCGTAGGGGATAAACCCAATTCGTTGCAGATTTCCAAGAAGGTCATGGGCCAATAGGATGAAGAGTGTTTGTTGAACTGTGGCTTGCCGTGGAATATCCATTGCTCAGCTTGCCGGACAATGTGCCGGTCGGTCAGACAGGTTTGCAGATAGTCGCAAAGCGCTCTATCGAGAACCGCCTTTCTTAACATTCTCTCTGGCGTGTCGTAGTGCCTTGCCTCTGCTGCCGTTTCCGCTGATTCGTTTAAGAGGAACTGCGGGAGTGGATTCAAGGGATTCTCCTTTGAAGGTGAGGTGGTAGCTATCCCACAGTAGCCCTATCAGGTCGATGCGCGGGTAGCCCATTCGTATCAGCCTGATTAGATGCTCTGTGCTGGGTGGTCGATTCTGTGTGGTTATTACGTTGTAGCGCTGCCGAGTTATACCAAGGACTCGTTGGCAGTAATGGGACTGCGTTTCATTTTTCCTTAAGGCTCGTTCTACTACAGACCAGAAATTCTTTGTCATAAAGTGATGAATGAAAGTGTTGACATCGGTGTAGTCTATATGTTTACATGCCGCAAGTCTACTGCATACCAGGAAACACATGAAGATTACAACTCTTTCCTATAGACGCGCTGCTAATCTCGGTGAGTACGAGTCTGTGCATATCGAGATTGCAGCGGAGTTCGGAGAAGGTGATAAGAAGGCTGCGGTCTTCTCAGATTTAAAAAAGTTTGTCGACAAGGCGATCGCCTACGAAGTCGAAGAACATAAGAAAATAAAGCGTAACGATAAGGGAGCTAGAATTTAATGGGATACAACAACGATAGACCGAAGGAAGTTCTTAGGAACACTGTGGTCGTAGCAAGAGCGAATGACGGAGAAGACTTTGAATATGCGCGATGTCCTGAAGGACAACAGGCGCTAGGCTTAGTGAAGCTCAAGAATATCCACTACAAAACTCAGTGGGGCGAAGGTGATGGGTTCCGGTTCGTGCTGCGCTCTCGTTCGACGCCTGAAGCGTTCGTGACTCTGGATACTTCTAACAAAATTGGTGGTCGCTCAGGGTTCTCAAAACTCTGCGCCAAGATGTTAGGCAAGAAGCTTAACGAAGAAGAGCTAAGCGATCCCGATGCTATGTTTGCCTTAGCGCAATCGTTCCTTGGCAAGTGGTTCCTTGGAACCATCGAACACCAAGAGTGGGCGCCGCCCGATGGAGGCGATCCGATTATCTTTGTACGCATACAGGATAAGACCTTGGCCCCTCATCCAAGCTCTGTTCAGTGGGGGAACTGCTTAGACTTTTTCAAGGATGGTAATAGTGAAAAGAAAAGTATCTCGGGTGAACAAAAAACTTTTGACGACATGCCAGACCACGGCACATCTAAGAATGGTGGAAAATCTGCTGTTGCTACTAAAGACAAGTCTGTGGCGAACGCCGCTATCGCCGGGAAGCCAGTTCATTTTGGCCCACATCTTTACGACTTTAAACTCTCTGACAAGGAGTCAGCCAGGAAAGCGCAACTCAAATTCATCGTCGAAAACCATGGCGCGTTCAACGAAACAACTCAGATGTACCACTTCCCTGAAAAGCTTGGAGACGATTACGAGAAAAAGTACAAAGGAGAGTGGGAAGCTCCGAAGAAAATTAAAGCAGCAGAAGCTAAGGCAGTGTCGTTTGATGACGGGGACGACCTTCCCGAAGGGTTCGGCGACAAAGAGGAAGCCGACGAAGAGAAAATCCCGTTCGGTGACGAAGACGAGGAGTAGCAATGGGCGCTCAAAGAAACCTGTTCGACGAAGACGATGGGACGCAGGACTCTCAGCCCTACAGCGCGAGTTCAACCGGCCAAGCGCAACACTCAGAGAAGTACGCCGACGCCGTTACGATTAAGTGTGAGGTCTTAGTACCGCCGCAGATAGTCGTATCGAAGACTGGCAAGGAGTTCTCGAAGTTCGCGTGTCGAGACTTGGATATCAAGGCGGGTCGCGGGACGTTTGGCGTAGTCTGTTTCAAGGGGGCATGTGAAACTTCTAAGAAGCTCAAGGTTGGTGACAAGATTACCGTATCAGGCTCTCAGGACAAAAAATCTGAGACTGGCCTCATGGTGTGGGGAATCCATCTACCAGGCGAACAGAAAGCAGCCATATCACCGAAGGCTCGCATTATTAGAGAGTACGGTTCTCTCGAAGCTTATCGAGATGCGGAGAAGCGGAACACGGACTTTCAGCTTGCCGCTGGAAGGGTGCGAGTAACGAGGCGCGACGGACTCGGGACTGATTGGCTTAACAAGGATGACTGCTGCGAGTACCGGGGCGTGTGGACTCAAAAGATTGACGCGCTCTGCGAGGAGTACGGCGATGGTGTTATCAAGGCCGAGATAATGGCGATAGTTTCCAAGTCTCCGAAGCTGAACATCGAGCCGACGAGAAACGGATTCTCGAAGCCGCAAGCTAATTGGACAGGTAAGTACAAGGCGTGGAAGGAAGAGCGAGTGCGCGTGATGTTAGGACTACCGAAGGAGGATTTGTTCCCATGAGCAATTTACAATTACATAAATGTGACAACTGCACGAAAACAACCGAGCTACGACACTGGATGGATGGTTGGATTCACGTAGAGGAATTTGAGGTTACTGTTTCGAGTACTAGTTGCCGACAGGCTGATTTAGATTTTTGTAGCACGAAGTGCTTGTTGAATTTTATAAAAGCAATGAAGCCAGCCAAGATGAAAGATCCTGAAGAGGGGATCTCTGAATGAGCCACGGTTCCTACAGGGCTAGTCAGTGGCGCATGGGGCTGCCGAAGCTAACAGCGCGGCAAGCGAAAGCCGTGTTACTGGCAGAAGGTAAGCAGCGTGATGTGGCGAAGCGGTTCGGTATCAGTCAGACGCAAGTGAGCATGATTAAGAAGAAAATATACTGGAGGTGGATTCATGACGATGCAATTTGGGCTCGACTTTCTAGGACTAGCCGACAACGACTGGAAAATAAAGCCGACCATTAAAAACTTTCCACCAGGGTGGTGGCTTGGTGTGTTCGCTCGGGTGTTCGGCGATCCGATGCCGAAGGTGAGAAAGCTTTTAGAGTCAGGCAAGGTTGTCGGGCTGCGAGTGCAGCTTGATTACAACAAAGGGAAGACCTTGCCGCTTCCCGCTTTCATACGCTCCGAAGCTCCGCGCTGGAACCAAGTAGCAATCGACTTTCCCAATATCCCTGTTGTGGTGTCGCCGTCGTGTGAGTACACCAACGAGCCAGCCGCAGAACTAAAAGGCATCCTAGAACTAACAGCTTCCCTTTGTCCCAACTGCCAAGTGATTCAGTCTCCCGGTAAGGACCGTGTGACTGTGCCGGGGTACGAGATTGAAGAGCATGGCAATAGGGCTAAGACAGGTTCCCAATTCTTATCGACTGACGGCGAGAACGTCTACGATATGTGCGACAAAATGGATCTCAACAAGGGCGCTGCTGATTGGATAGAGCGCCATAGAGCAACGGCCAAGGTGTGCTTCTTGTGGGGCGCTCGCTTCAATCTGATAGAGGCTCACAATACGCTTAATCCCAAAGCGAGGTTCGCTGCTCCTGAGATGAAGTACATTACAGGCGTTGCGGCACATGCCTTTGTTAAGGCTAACCCGATGGAGGGCTGCTCTGTGGTGCCGCCGTTTCAGTACCAGCCGATGAAGAAGCCGCGCCTCTACAAGACCTTCGCTGAAGACCAGCAAGGGCCGCAGGATGGAAGGGAGAATAACCCGATGATCATGACTCCTTTCAAAGGCGACTTTGTGGACATCGTGACGTGGGACAATTAGCGCATCTGCCGGATGCCGCGCTTCAACGATCCGAATGTTGTTAAGGAACAGCGTTACTACTTTCCGAAGAAGTACGCATGGGAGCTAGGCGAGAAGGCGAGGGTGCTGTCAGGCTGTGTGCTTGGGTGGCTAAAAGAGGGCAAAGGAGCAGAGGCTAAGTATTTCGGGCCGTTTGATATGCGCTACAGAAATCCATTTTTTCAGGTGCCGAAGTAATGGGGCTACTTAGGCAACAGAAATTTAATACTGAGGACTAAGGAATTATGTGCGACATCGACACCGATTCATATTCTGAGTTGTGGAGCGAGTCTGAAGTCAAGGCGCGGAAGCCGCATCGGTGTGACTGTTGCGGCGGCCCCATCCTTCCCGGTCAGAAGTACACAAAACATTTTTCTAAGTTTGAGGGCGAAATTACAAGTGAAAAATGCTGCGCTGAATGTTTCATTGACCGCTCTGAATTCTCTAAGGCTCACGAATATTGGACACCCTCGCCGGGTTGTACCAAGGATATGGTTGATGAGTGTCTGCGAGAACGCGAGAGCCTTCCAATGATGTTGAAGTGGGCTAGAACGCTGAAGCGCATGGAGAAACGCAAACAGGCAGCAGCGGCTTAGGTACGAGTTTTGCAGTTCTGACAACTAAGGAAGTTATGAGCGAAGAGAAGATTGTTAAGTGTGAAAAATGCGGGCGTAAATATTATTGGGATAGTGTCAATCGGGCGTGCAAATGCGGCTCGTCTAAGTTTGTTGAGGTAGAGAAAATCAACAAAGTGAGGAACGCAGGGAAGCGAGCGTTGATTGAAGAATTAAATCTAAAGTTTTTTCCGAATCTTCCGAATTAGTCTGTGCGTCCGATATGGTCAAGAGGAAAACATGACGAGCGTACAAGTTTTATTAAGGT
>Ga0138256_10003655_pt1 | contig 16327 bp, 13 predicted proteins | sample KNB2016incub_MG_FD_105486 | JGI IMG/M metagenome (GOLD analysis project Ga0138256, IMG submission 105486) | Active sludge microbial communities from wastewater in Klosterneuburg, Austria - KNB2014incub_MG | ecosystem: Engineered > WWTP > Activated sludge > Unclassified | place: Austria... | reverse complement strand
CTGATCGTGCAGACCCTGGCCGCACTCAACGGCTGGGGCATTGCACGCAACGACCGCGTCGCCATCGTGCTGCCCAACGGCCCAGAGATGGCCACCTGCTACATGGCCTGCGCCAGCGGCGTCACCAGCGCGCCGCTGAACCCCGCCTACCGCGCCGACGAGTTCGAGTTCTATCTGTCCGACCTGCACGCCAAGGCGCTGATCGTCGAGCGCGGCAGCCGCTCGCCAGCGGTCGACGTGGCACGCAGGCTGGGCGTGCGCCTGATCGAGCTGGTGGCCGGTGAGGCGGCGGGCAGCTTCACGCTGCACGACGACTCGGGGGCAGTGGTCGCCAGCGCCGCAGTGCAGGGCGGCTTTGCGCAGCCCGACGACGTGTCGATGGTGCTGCACACCTCGGGCACCACGTCGCGGCCCAAGATCGTGCCGCTGTCGCAGGCCAACCTGACGGCGTCGGCGCGCAACATCCGCGACACCTTGCGCTTCACGGCACAGGACTGCGGGCTGAACATCATGCCGCTGTTCCACATCCACGGCCTCATTGCCGGCGTGCTGGCGCCGCTGGCCGCGGGCTCGCAGGTGTTCTGCACACCGGGCTTCAACGCGCTGAAGTTCTTCGCCTGGATGGACGAGGCCAGACCCAGCTGGTACACCGCCGTGCCGACCATGCATCAGGCCATCATTGCGCGCGCAGGCAAGAACCTGGACGTGATCGCGCGCCACCCCTTGCGCTTCATGCGCAGCAGCAGCAGCTCGATGCCACCACAGGTGATCACCGAGCTCGAAGCGATCTTCAAGGCGCCGCTGATCGAGGCCTACGGCATGACCGAGGCCACGCACCAGATGTGCAGCAACCCGCTGCCGCCGGGGGTGCGCAAGGCCGGCAGCGTGGGCCTGGCGGCCGGGCCCGAGGTGGCCATCATGGCCGACGACGGCAGCCTGCTGCCGGCCGCCGCGATCGGCGAAATCGTGATCCGCGGCGCCAGCGTCACCCGCGGCTACGAGGCCAACGACAAGGCCAATGCCGAGGCCTTCACGAACGGCTGGTTTCGCACCGGCGACCAGGGGCAGATTGACGTCGAGGGCTATGTCAGCCTGACCGGCCGGCTCAAGGAGATCATCAACCGCGGCGGCGAGAAGATCAGCCCGCGTGAGGTCGACGAGATCCTGATGGACCACCCTGCGGTGGCGCAGGTGGTGTGTTTCGGCATGCCGCACCCCAAGCTGGGCGAAGAGGTGGCCGCTGCCGTCGTGCTGCGCGAAGGCCAGTCCGCCACCGAGCGTGAGCTACAAGCCTTCGTGTCGCAGCGCGTCGCCGATTTCAAGGTGCCCAAGAAGATCCTGCTCCTTGACGAGATCCCCAAGGGCGCCACCGGCAAGCTGCAGCGCATCGGGCTGGCCGCCAAGCTGGGGCTCGGATGAAAATCTGTGTCAGTCCGGAGCAACGGCGATGAAGATCACCGTCGTGGGCGCTGGCGCGATCGGTGGCTACCTGGGGGCGAAGCTGGCGATCGCAGGCGAGCGGGTGACCTTCATCGCACGCAACCGCAACCTCGAGGCCATCAACGCGCATGGCTTTCGCCTGATCCTGGAGGACGGCAGTGAGCAGCACGCGGCCAGCGTGCGCGCCGTACAGCGCATGGCCGACGCCGGGCCGCAGGACGTGGTGCTTCTGACCGTGAAGGCACACCAGGTGGTCGACCTGCTGCCCGAGCTGCGCGACCTGTTCGGACCCGACACCGCGCTGGTCACGATGATCAACGGCGTGCCCTGGTGGTACTTTCACCGGCTTGCCGGACCGCACCAGGGGCGCAGGCTCGACAGCGTCGACCCCGATGGGCGCATTGCCGCCGCGATCGAGCCCGAACGTGTGATCGGCAGCGTGGTCTATCCGGCGGCCGAATTGCTGCAGCCCGGTGTGGTGCGCGTGATCGAGGGCAACCGCTTCACGCTGGGTGAGCCCGACGGCTCACGCAGCCCGCGCATCGAGACACTGTCGCGCGCGCTGATGGCGGCCGGCTTCAAGGCGCCGGTGAGCAAGGACATCCGCGGCGAGATCTGGGTCAAGCTGTGGGGCAACCTGAGCTTCAACCCGATCTCGGCGCTGACGCATGCCACGCTGCAGGACATCTGCCGCTTTCCACCCACACGCGCGCTGGCCGCGGCCATGATGACCGAAGCCCGGGCCGTGGGTGAGGCGCTGGGCGTGCAGTTCAGGATCGGCCTGGATCAGCGCATCGCCGGCGCCGAAGCCGTGGGGGCGCACAAGACCTCGATGCTGCAGGACGTGGAACACGGGCGCACGCTCGAACTCGAGGCCCTGGTCGGCGCGGTGATCGAGCTCGGCCGCATCACCGGCGTGGCCACGCCGACGATCGAGGCGGTCTACGCTGCCACCGCGCTGCTCGGGCGCACGCTGGCCGGCCAGCACGGGCGGCTGCAGCTGCAGGCCGGCTGAGCCCGCGCAGCCATCGGTCCCTGCGGACCGATGGCTGGCTGGCGAAGGCTCCGCCATGTCTCGCAAGGCCGAGCTGAGCCCGCGACGCTTCAGGCGCGCTCGCCCAGGCCGGGGATGCGCACTTCGCAGCGAATGCCGCGGCCGACGTTGTCCTGCCATTGCACGCTGCCGCCCAGCGCCCGCACGCGCTTGCGCACGCCGCCCAGGCCCAGGCCATGGCGCCAGGCCTTGGGGTCGCCGCCCCGGCCGTCGTCGGCCACCTGCAGCAGCAGCTCGCCCTGCTCGAGCAGCAGGTCGACCTCGACCCTTGAAGCCTGGGCGTGGTAGATCGCATTGCTGACCAGTTCGCGCAGGATGCGCGTCAGCCCCGACCATTGCACCACGCTGAGCGCGAGGTCGCGGTCGGCCTGGAAACGCCAGTCGAAACGCAGCTTGGCGGCGGCCAGGCGGTGTGCCAGATCGGCCTTCCATTCACCGGCCGCGTGCGCCAGGGTGTGGTTGCTGGCGGCCAGCCCGCGGGTCAGCGTCTTCAGGTCGAGCAGCGTGTGGCGGATGTATTCCTCCATCTCGCGGTCGCTGGCCTTGTACATCAGCGTCAGCAGCCGCGCGCCGATGTCGTCGTGCAGGTCCTGCGCGATGCGCTGGCGTTCTTCGGTGCGGCCCTGTTCGACCGCGCGATCGTAGGCGACGGCGCGGCAGACCTGGTCAACCACACGTTCGGCCAGCCGCGCGTCGTCGTGCGTGAAGATGCGCTTGCCATGGCTGGCGTGGCGCATCACCAGCACCTGATCAAGATCGAGCCGGGCGCTGGATGCAGCGGCCGCACCTGCGTCCGCCCCCGAGCTGGGCAGCGGCACGTACAGCGCTGCACCGGCGCCGACCACGCGCGCCTGCGCCAGCCGGCGCGGCACGGTCAGCATCTCCATGGGCTCGAACAGCTCGTGCAGCAGGCCCGACAGCAGCTGTGCGGCACGGCCGGGGTCGTCCTGCACCTCACGCGCCACGCGGTACAGCTGCTCGAAGGTGCGCTCGGTGGTCAGCACGCTGGCGCCCACCATCTGGTTCAGGATCCATTGCCGGGCCAGCGCATAGACCGCCAGCGACAGGCCCAGTGCCAGCATGATCGCCGCCAGCGGCCCGAGCGAAAACAGCGCCACGAAGATCAGGTCGAGCGAGGTCGCCACCGTGCCGATGCCGGCCAGCAGCGCGAACTCGCGCAGCAGCCGGCGCGAGCGCGACAGGAAGGGCACGAGCAGCAGCAGCGAGACGAAGAACAGGCTCCAGCTCACCGCACCGATGGCGGCCACCGCGGGCGCGGCTCCGCCCAGTCGATGCGTGGCCGCGACCGTCAGCGTCACCAGGCCCAGCGTGGCCACCGCAATGAAGCTGAAGCGGCGCATCACCGCGACGAAGGGGTCGGGCTGCAACCGGTGCGACCAGGTGATCACCGCGGTGGCCGCCGCGCCCAGGCCCAGCACCACCGCCTGCGTGCCCGCCCAGGACAGCGGCAGTGCGCCCCCCGGCCCGGCGATGACCCAGGCCAGCGCGACGCCGCAGGCGGCCAGCATCACGGCGCCGGCGTGCGGCAGGCGGCGCGGATGCAGCGCAAAGACACACACGGCGGCGGTGGCGGTGGCGACGTCGAGCGACATGCGCAGCAGCAGGTCGAGCCGCGCAAAGCCGGCCGGCTGACCGATGCCGCCGGCCGGCTCGGCAGCGATCAGCAGCAGGTTCAGCGCCTGGCACCAGGCCATCAGCGTGTACAGCGCGTTGCGTGCGTTGGGCCGCAGCAGCAGCACGGCGGTACCGACCAGGTACAGCAGCAGCGCAAACGCGGTCAGCGGCCAGAACACGATGCCCAGGCCGCGATAGCCGCGTGGCGGCGTCGGCACGCTGAGCGTGCTGCCGTCGACGAAGCGCAGCAGCACCTGGCCCTGTGCCAGCGCCGCGGCCAGCTGGTCCTGCAGTTGCAGGTAGCGCTGGCGGCGACTGTCGTCGACGATCCAGCGCGCGGTGCGCTGCAGCGCCAGTGCGTCCAGGCGCAGCGCGTCCTGGCCCGGCAGCAGCAGGCTGTCCAGTGTCTTGCCCGCCTGCGCGCCCAGGTCCTCGTGCGGACTCGACAGCAGGATCAGCTGGCCACGCGCATTGGGCTGCCACACCGCGTCGAGCTGGGCGCTGCCCGCCAGCTGGTGCATCACGCCGAATGCGGTCACGCAGCCGAGCAGTGTGGCCACCACCAGCAGGTGCAGCCGCCAGCCGATCCAGCGCTGCGGCGGGCGCCGGTCCAGCGACTGCTCGAAAGCGCTGGCGTCGAAGCTCGAATCGGTGCCGGCGATCAGCGTCTCGGCGCCGGTGTCGACGGTAGCGACCGGTTCGGGCGGGGCGGCCATGCCCTCAGCCTGGTGTCACACCAGACCTTGCTTGCTGGCCAGCACGGCGGCCTCGGCGCGGCTGGAGACGTTGAGCTTCTTGTAGATCGACTTGATGTGGTCGTTGACGGTGAACCATTTGATGCCCATCAGGCTGGCGATCTCCTTGATCGTGAAGCCCTTGCTCAGGAAGGTCAGCACTTCGGTCTCGCGCGGGGTCAGGCGCTCATGGTCGACCGGCTTGTTCATCGTGGTCGGCTTGGTGCCGGTGGCAGCCGCATTGGCCGCGCGCAGGCCGGGCTCGGGCGCGGCGCTTGCATCGTTGCCGCTGCCGCGAAAATGCGTGAGCAGCCGACGCGCGATGGCCGGCGACAAGGGCGGCTGGCCACGCACGATCTTCTGCAGCTCTTCGACCAGCACCTCGAAGCGGTCCTCCTTCAGCAGATAGCCGTCGGCCCCGGCCTGCAGCGCCGGGAACAGGTGGTCGTCGTCGCTGTACAGCGTGGTGACGATCTTGGTTGCCGGGTAGGACGACAGCTCATGCAGCAGTTCCAGCCCGTTGCCGTCGGGCAGCTCGAGGTCGACCAGGATCAGCTTGAAGGGGTCGACCCCGTGCAGCCCGGTGGGACCGCCGGCGATCTCGATCTGCTGGCGTGCGCTTTCCAGATCACCGGCCTCGGTGATCTGCTGCGCGTCGCTGAAGCTTTCGCGCACCACGCGGCACAGGAAACTGCGTGCCACGGGGTTGTCTTCCATGATCAGCACTTTCACGGCCATGGTCGTCTTTCGTGGGGGCGGAAGGGGCGAACCATGCTAGCGCAGCGGCCCGCCGTCAAGGCTGGCGCGCCGCCACGTCGGTCGCGGCGCGTCCCCTGGCCTGATCAGGCGGGGTTCACGAGCAGCACCTTGCCCTGCACCTGGCGCGTGTCCATGCGGGCATAGGCCTGCGCCAGGTCGGCCATCGGCAGCTTGCAGTCGATCGCGGGCTTGACCAGGCCCTGCGCGTACCACTGTGCCAGCTGCGCCATGCCCTGCGCAAAGGCCTTGGGCTCGCGGCGCACGAACTCACCCCAGAACACGCCGACGATCGAAGCGCCCTTGAGCAGCGGCAGGTTGAAGGGCAGGGCAGGGATGCCGCCGGTGGCAAAGCCGATCACCAGGTAGCGTCCGCGCCAGGCGATCGAGCGCAGCGCGGGCTCGGCCAGGTCGCCGCCCACCGGGTCGTAGACGACGTCGGGCCCCTTGCCTTCGGTCAGCGACTTCAGCGCATCGCGCAGCGGGGTGGTGGTGTAGTTGATCGTCGCATCGGCACCCAGCCGGCTCAAAAACCCGCACTTGGCATCGCTGCTGGCGGCGGCAATCACGCGCGCGCCGGCGGCCTTGGCGATCTGCACCGCGGCCGTGCCCACGCCGCCGGCCGCGCCCAGTACCAGCACGGTCTCGCCCGGCCGCAGCGCGGCGCGGTCCATCAAGGCGTGGTGCGAGGTGCCGTAGGTGAAGGCAAATGCCGCACCGTCGTCGAGGTCGAAGCCCGGCGGCAGCGGCAGCACGCGTGCGGCCGGCATCACGGCATGGCTGCCGAAGGCGCCCGACGCCGCGATGCCGGCCACCGCATCGCCCACCCTGAACTGCGTGACGCCTTCGCCCAAGGCCTCGATGCGGCCCGAGAACTCCGAACCGGGCACGAAGGGCAGCTCGGGCTTGATCTGGTACTTGCCGACGATGGTCAGTGAGTCGGGGAAGTTCAGGCTGGCGGCATGGATGCGGATGCGCACCTCGCCGGCCTTGGGCTCGGGCGTGGGCAGTTCGCGCCACTTCAGCGCGTCGACGCCGTCCAGGGTTTCACACAGCCAGGCGTGCATGGTCTTCTCCATCGGATGCGATTGAATTGCTCAGTGGCGCGGATCATACGGAGCCCACCCCATGCCGGCGCGTCGCCGACGCGACCGCCGCGGCCACGCAGCCCGGCTCCTACAATGAGTTGCATGCACATCCTGATCGCCAACGACGATGGTTACCTCGCGCCCGGCATCGCGGCGCTGGTCAAGGCCTGCCAGGGCCTGGGTCGCATCGACGTGATCGCGCCCGAGCAGAACGCCAGCGGTACCAGCAATGCGCTCACGCTGACGCGGCCGCTGTCGGTGTTCGAGGCACGCGGCGAGCACGTGCAGGGTTTTCGCGTCGTCAACGGCACGCCGTCGGACTGCGTGCACGTGGCCCTCACCGGGCTGCTCGAACGCCGCCCCGACCTCGTTCTCTGCGGCATCAACAACGGCGCCAACATGGGCGACGACACGCTTTACTCGGGTACCGTGGCGGCGGCGATGGAAGGATTTCTGTTCGGCATTCCGGCGATCGCGTTTTCACAGACCCGGCATGGCTGGGCCGAGCTCGATGCGGCTGCCGCCACCGCGCGCTCGATCATCGACCAGGTGCTGGCCCAGGGCCCGCCCGACAAGCCTTTTCTGCTCAACGTCAACATCCCCAACCTCGCCGATGCGGCCACGCGGCCGCGCCGCGTCACCCGCTTGGGCCGGCGCCATTCCAGTGCGCCAGTGATCCGCCAGCAAAGCCCGCGCGGCGACACCATCTACTGGATCGGCCCGGCCGGTGATGCGCGTGAAGCCGGCGAAGGCACCGACTTTCATGCCGCAGCCCTGGGCGAGGTCTCGATCACGCCCTTGCAGGTCGACCTGACCGACCATGCCGATCGCCCCGCCTGGGAAGCCCGGTTTCATGGCGCCTGACGGGCGTTTGATCGCCACGTGAAGCCCGCGTGAACAAACCCGAGCGCAGCGCGCGTTTTCCGCTTGGCCTGCAGCATCTGCAGGCGGCGCAGCCTGCGCGCCGCGCCGAATTGCGGCCCACGCTGCGCCCGCAGGCGCCAGTGGACCATGCGGCCCGCGAGGCCACGCGCGACCCGAGTCGCCGCGCCAGTGCCAGCGGGCTGGGGCTGGACTCGGCCACCGTGCGCGCGCGCATGGTCGACCGGCTGCGCGCCGACGGCGTCGGCTGCGAACCGGTGTTGCAGGCCTTTGCGCGTGTCGAGCGCCATCGTTTCGTCGACTCGGCGCTGGCCACCCAGGCATACGAGGACACCAGCCTGCCGATCGGCCTGGGGCAGACGATCAGCAAGCCCTCGGTGGTGGCGCGCATGCTGGCGCTGCTGTACGAGTCGACCCTGGCGCGCGGTGCGGGCAACCTGGGCCGTGTGCTCGAGATCGGCACCGGCTGCGGCTACCAGACCGCGCTGCTGTCGCTGCTGTCGACCAGCGTGCTGTCGATCGAGCGGCTGCGACCGCTGCACGACAAGGCACGGTCCAACCTGCACGGCTGGCGCCAGGGCGACATGCGGCTGCTGCACGGCGACGGCCGTCTGGGCCATGCGCCCTGGGCGCCGTACCAGCACATCGTGGCTGCTGCCGGTGGTGAGTCGGTGCCCGCGGCCTGGCTGGACCAGCTGGCCGAGGGCGGCCGCCTGGTGGCGCCGATGTTCGACGAGGCCGCTGGCGGGCAGGTGCTGCTGGTGCTCGACCGCACGGCCGATGGCTGGCGCGAGCGCCGCATCGGGGCCGTGCATTTCGTCCCCTTAAAATCCGGCCGCGAATGAACCGCCAAACCCGACTGCTCCTGCACCGACCGCTGGCCGCGGCCGGGCTGCTGGGCGCGCTGCTCATGCTGGCCGCCTGTTCCAGCACGCCCAACCGCGCCCCGATCGAAGAACGCCAGCCCCGGCCCCCCGTGGTTGCCGCGGCGCCGTTGGCGGCGGCCAGTGCTGCGACCACCGCTCTGCCCGACTCTGGCCGTACGCTGCCGGGCGCCGAAAACGCGGGCAAACCGGGCTTTTACACCGTCAAGCCGGGCGATACGCTGATCCGTATCGCGCTCGAGAACGGCCAGAACTGGCGCGACGTGCAGCGCTGGAACGGCATGGACAACCCCAATCTGGTGGAGGTGGGGCAGGTGTTGCGCGTGGCGCCGCCCGTGACCGAGGGCGCTGCCGTGACCCGTCCGGTCGCAGCTGCCGGGCGCGTCGACGCCAAGCCCCTGGATGCGCGTGCGCCCGGCGCGCCGGTGGCCTCGGTCACGGCCGGCAGTGCCGCCGTCACCAGCCCGGTGCCGGGCCCGGCCGGCAGCGCCGTGGCCGTGCCCGCCCCCGTTGCGGCTTCGGTGCCGCCGCCGGCCAAGCCGGCGTCACCGCGCGAAGGTGACGATGATGTGAACTGGGCCTGGCCCACCGCCGGCACCGTGCTCGCGGGCTTCGACGAGGTGCGCAGCAAGGGCCTGGCGATCAGCGGCAAGGCCGGCGACCCGGTGCTGGCCGCCGCCGACGGCCGCGTGGTGTATGCCGGCTCGGGCTTGCGTGGATATGGCAACCTGGTGATCATCAAGCACAACGCCACCTACCTGACAGCTTACGCGCACAACCAGAGCCTGCTGGTCAAGGACGAGCAGGTGGTGCGTCGTGGGCAGAAGATTGCCGAGATGGGATCCAGCGACGCCGACCGCGTGCAGCTGCACTTCGAGATCCGCCGCCTGGGCGTGCCCATCGATCCGATGCGGCTGCTGCCGCCGCGCTGAGCCCGGCAGCTGCACCGCGCGAGGTCGCCAAGGCGACATGGGCCCTGCTTTGCTAGGGCAATCGATGACTCGCCGCGCAGCCGCTACAGGCTAGCATCCGCCGCGTTCCGGTTTCCACGGGTCCAGGGGTCGTCTTGCAGGTTCTGCAACTCGTTATCAGCGGCATTGCACAAGGCTGCATCTACGGTCTGATTGCCTTGGGCTTCGTGCTCATCTACAAGGCCACCGAGACGGTCAGCTTCGCGCAGGGCGAGCTGATGATGGTGGGTGCGTTTCTCGGGCTGGTGCTGATGACGATGCTGGGCTGGCCGTTCTGGCTGGCGGTGCTGGCCACGGTGCTGGCCATGGGCCTTTTCGGCGTGCTGACCGAAAGGCTGGTGATCCGGCCCATCCTGGGCCAGCCGGCCTTCTCGATCGTGATGCTGACCTTCGGCATCGGCTACGTGGCGCGCGGTGCCATCACGATGATTCCCGGCATCGGCACTGAAACCCACACGCTGCCGGTGCCGTACAAGGACCAGGTGGTGCGCCTGGGTGAGCTGGTGCTCAACGTCGAGCAGCTGGTGGTCATCGGCGTCACCGTGCTGCTGTGCGGCGGGCTGTTCGTGCTGTTTCGCTTCAGCAAGGTGGGCATCGCGATGCAGGCCAGCTCGCAGAACCAGCTGGCGGCCTACTACATGGGCATCCCGGTGCAACGCCTGAACGGGTTGGTGTGGGGCCTGGCAGCGGCCGTGGCCGCTGTGGCCGGGCTGCTGCTGGCGCCGATCACCTTCGTGCACGCGAACATGGGCTTCATCGGATTGAAGGCCTTTCCGGCCGCGGTGGTGGGCGGCTTCGGCAGCCTGCCCGGCGCAATCGTCGGCGGGCTGGTGATCGGCATCGTCGAATCCTTGTCGGGCTTCTACCTGCCCGAAGGCTTCAAGGACATCGCCGCCTACGTGGTGGTGCTGCTCATGCTGATGCTCAAACCGAACGGTCTGTTCGGTGAAACCATGCGCAAGAAGGTGTAGGTCAGCATGCGCTTCACCTTCAAGACCCGCTACGAGCAGGACCTCAACCTCGCCAAGCACGGCGGGCACCGGTTCTGGTATTCGCTGCTGCTGCTCGTGCTGGCGGCGTCGCCGTGGCTGATCTCCGAGTACGCGCTGGCGCAGCTGACCTTCGTGCTGATCTACGGCATCGTCGGTCTGGGGCTGATGCTGCTGGCCGGTTTCACGGGCTTGTTTTCGATCGGCCACGCGGCTTTTCTAGGCGTCGGTGCCTATACCGAGGCCGTGCTCGTCAACGCCGGCCTGCCGTTCCCGCTGGCGTTGGCGGCGGCGGCGATGCTGTCGGCCGCGGTGGGTGTGGTGGTGGGGCTGCCGGCGCTGCGCGTCAAGGGCATGTACCTGGGCATCTCGACGATGGCCTTCGGCTTCATCGTGGCCGAGGTCTTTGCGCGCTGGGAATCGCTGACCGGCGGCAACGCCGGCCTGCACGTGAAGGCGCCGCAGATCTTCGGCTGGGCACTGGACAGCGGGGTCGAGTTCTACTTCCTGTGTCTGCTGCTCGCCGTGGGCTCGACGCTGGCGGTGCTGAACCTGCTGCGGGCGCCCACCGGGCGCGCCTTCGTCGCCATCCGTGACTCTGAGATCTCGGCGCAGAGCATGGGCATCCACCTTGCCTACTACAAGACGCTGTCGTTCGCCGTGTCGGCGGCCCTGGCCGGGCTGGGCGGCGCGCTGTATGCGCACATGATCAAGTTTCTCAGCCCCGACCAGTTCGACATCATCCAGTCGATCGACCTGCTGCTGATGGTGGTGATCGGTGGACTGGGCTCGGTGCACGGCGCTTTTCTGGGGGCGATCTTCCTGATCACCATGCCGCAGCTCATCGGCGCCGGCAAGGGCCTGCTGCCCGATGCCATCGGCCAGGCACCGGGGCTGAAGGCCGCGGTCTACGGGATCGTGCTGATCGCCTTCGTGCTGTTCGAGCCGATGGGGCTGTACGGTCGCTGGCTCAAGGTGCGCACCTTCTTCTCGATCTTCCCCTTCTACCGGCGCGGCATGTTCAAGCGGCAGAAGTCGTTCCAGAAATCCGATCGCCTGCGATGAGCACCGACACCACCCCTTTGCTCAGCGCGCGCGAACTCAGCGTGCGGTTCGGCGGTGTGCTGGCCGTCAACCAGGTCAGCTTCGATGTGCGGCGCGGTGAGGTCTTCACGCTGATTGGCCCCAACGGCGCCGGCAAGACCACGGTCTTCAACCTCATCAGCCGCATCTACACGCCCACGGGCGGCAGCATCCATTTCGACGGTATCGAGCTGACGCAGCGTGCCGCGCACGAGGTGGCGTCGATGGGCGTTGCACGCACCTTCCAGAACATCGAGCTGTTCGAGCACGCCAGCGTGCTGCAGAACCTGCTGATCGGCCGCCACACGCACCGTCGCAGCGGCTTCTGGGCCGATCTGATGTTCACCGCGTCGGCGCGCAAGGCGGCGTTGCACGACCGCGAGCAGGTCGAGCGCGTGATCGACTTTCTCGACCTGCAGCACCACCGCGACACGCTGATCGCGGGCCTGCCGTATGGCGTGCGCAAGGTGGTCGAGCTGGCGCGCGCGCTGTGCGTCGAGCCGCAGCTGCTGTTGCTGGACGAACCCTCGTCGGGCCTGAACGTCGAGGAGACCGACGACATGGCCTACTGGATCCACGACATCCGCCGCGAATACGGCATCACGGTGCTGATGGTCGAGCACGACATGTCGCTGGTGTCCAAGGTGTCCGACCGCGTGCTGGCGATGAACCAGGGCGAGGTGCTGGCGCAGGGGTCGCCGGCCGAGGTGCAGGTCCACCCGGGCGTGATCGAGGCCTACCTGGGATCGACGCACGATCTGTCCAGCCTGCGCAGGCCCTCAGCATGAGCGACGATGTTCTGGTCCTGAGCAACGTGGAAAGCGCCTACGGCCCGATCCGCGCCATCCGCGGTGTCAGCCTGAAGGTGCGCCAGGGCGAGATCGCTACCGTGCTGGGCAGCAACGGTGCGGGCAAATCGACGATCCTGAAGACCATCTCGGGCATCATCGACCCGCGCCGCGGCAGCGTGCATTTCAAGGGTACCGACATCACCGCCCGCGACCCGGCCGTCATCGTGCGCCTGGGCCTGGTGCAGGTGCCTGAGGGGCGCGAGGTCTTTCCGCTGCTGAGCGTGCACGACAACCTGCTGATGGGCGCCTACACGCGCAGCGACCGCGATGGTGTGGCGCGTGACATCGAACAGTCGTATGCCTACTTCCCGATCCTGAAGGAGCGAGCAAGGCAAGAGGCCGGCCTGCTGTCGGGCGGCCAGCAGCAGATGCTGGCGATTGCACGTGCGCTGGTCGCCAGCCCCGAGATGATCCTGCTCGACGAGCCCAGCCTGGGCTTGAGCCCCAAGCTGACGCAAGAGATCTTCGAGATCGTGGTGCGCATCAACCGCGAACGCGGCACCACCATCCTGGTCGTCGAACAAAACGCCAACATGGCGCTCAATGTCGCCGACTACGGCTATGTGCTGGAGAACGGCCGCATCGTGATGGAAGACCGCTGTGCCGTGCTGCGCGAGAAGGACGACGTGAAAGAGTTCTACCTCGGCATGAAGCAAGCCGGCGTGCGCGGCGAGCGGCGCTGGAAGAAGAAGAAGACCTGGAGATGACGGCATGAGCGGACTCTGGGATCTGGCGAAGTGGCAGCCATCGGACAAGGTGTTGATGGCCGGCGACACCCTGCCGCAGCTGTTCAGCAACGCGGTTCGTGCGCGCGGCGACAAGGTCTGGATGCGCGAGAAGCAGCTCGGCATCTGGCGCGAATGGACCTGGGCCGGCGCGGCGCAGGCGGTGCGCGAGATCACGATGGGCCTGGCCTCGATCGGCCTGCAGCCCGGGCAGACGGCATCGATCCTGTCCAACACCGTGGTCGAATGGGTGCTGGCCGACCTGGGCGTGCTGTGCGCCGGCGGTGTCAGCAACGGCATCTATCCGACCGACAGTGCGTCACAGGTCGAGTACCTGTGTGCCGACTCCGCCACCCGCGTCGTCTTCGTCGAGGATGAAGAGCAGCTCGACAAGGTGCTCGAGGTGCGCGAACGGCTGCCGCAGCTGCAGTGGATCGTGGTCATCGACATGGATGGCCTGCGCGATTTTGCAGACCCGCAGGTCATCAGTCTGGCGGCACTGCGCGAGCGTGGCGCGGCCTTCGACCGCGATCATCCCGCAGAGTTCGACCGCCGGGCGGCCAGCCGCGGCGCCGACGACCTGGCGATCCTGGTCTACACCTCGGGCACCACCGGCAAACCCAAGGGCGCGATGCATCTGCACGGCGCGGTGACCTGGACGCTGCGCCAGATCAACCTCGGCCTGCCGCAGGTCGAGGGCGACGAGCGCATGTGCTTCCTGCCCCTGTGCCACATCGCCGAACGCATGATCGGCGCCTTCTCGTCGATCTATGCCGGGTCGGTGCTGAACTTCGTCGAGAATCCCGACACCGTGGCCGAGAACGTGCGCGAGATCGCACCGACCATCTTCTTTGCGGTGCCGCGGGTGTGGGAGAAGTTCTATTCGGCCGTGGTCATCGGCGTCAAGGAGGCCAGCCGCGTGCAGCAGCTGACCTACGCCTGGGCCACCGGCGTCGGCGCCCGCGTGGCCGAGCGCGTGCTCGCCGGGCAGCCGGTGCCGGCGGCGCTGAAGCTGCAATTCAGGCTGGCGCGCTGGCTGGCGCTGGACAACGTGCGCAAGCTGGTCGGCATCCACCGCGCACGCTACCTGCTGACGGGCGCGGCGCCGATCTCGCCCGAGTTGATCCGCTGGTACCTGTCGCTGGGCGTGCCGATGCTCGAAGGCTGGGGCATGACCGAAACCTGCGCCACCGGCACCATCAACCGACCCGACGCCATCCGCATCGGCAGCATCGGCCGTGCCGTCGACGGCGTCGAGGTGCGCCTCGACGACACGACGGGTGAGATCCTGTTGCGCGGCCGCAATGTCTTTGCAGGCTACCTGAACCAGCCCGAGAAGACCGCCGAGGCCATCGACGGCGACGGCTGGCTGCACACCGGCGACGTCGGCGAGGTCGACGCGCAAGGGTTCTTCCGCATCACCGACCGCATGAAGGACATCATCATCACCGCGGGTGGCAAGAACGTGACGCCCAGCGAGTGGGAGAACGAGCTCAAGTTCTCGCCCTACATCACCGACGCGGTGATCATCGGCGACAAGCGCGCCTATCTCACCGCGATCGTCATGATCGACCAGGAGAATGTCGAAAAGTACGCGCAGGACCACGACGTGCCGTTCAGCAACTACGCCAGCCTGGCCCGTGCGCCCGAAGTGCGTGCGCTGATCCAGTCCGAGGTCGACCGTGTCAACAACCGCTTTGCGCGCGTCGAGCAGGTCAAGAAATTCTGGCTGCTCGAGGCCCAGCTCGGCGCCGAGGACGAAGAGCTGACGCCGACCATGAAGCTCAAGCGCAAGCTGGTACAAGAGAAGTACGCGCCTCAGATCGAGGGCATGTACCAGCCCTGATTTTCCCACCGAACCGAAGGAGATTCGACGATGAACAGACATGTGATGGCAGCGGCCGCAGCAGCCCTGGCCCTGGCAGGCGGGGCCGCGTTGGCCCAGCAGCAGGGTGTCAGCAAGAACGAGATCGTGCTCGGCTCGATCCAGGACCTGTCGGGCCCGCTGGCCGGTTTCGGCAAGCAACTGCGCCTGGGCATGATGCTGCGCGTGGACGAGGTCAACGAGCAGGGCGGCGTCAACGGCCGCAAGATCAAGCTCTTGTTCGAAGACTCGGGCTACGACCCCAAGAAGGCGGTGCTGGCGGCGCAGAAGCTGGTCAACCAGGACAAGATCTTCATGATGGTGGGCCACATCGGCACGGCGCAGAACAATGCGGCGATGCCGGTGCAGTTCGAGAAGAACGTGATCAACTTCTTCCCGGTGACCGCGGCACGCGAGATGTACGAGCCCTTCAACCGGCTGAAGTTTGCCTTTGCTGCCACCTACTACGACCAGATGCGCATGACGCTGCCCAAGCTGGTGCGCGAGAAGGCGGCGAAGAAGGTCTGCACGATCTACCAGGACGACGAGTTCGGGAACGAGGTGGTGCGTGGTGCCGAAGACGGCCTGAAGACGATGAACATGAGCTTGGTCGAGAAGACCTCGTTCAAGCGGGGCGCCACCGACTTCAGCTCGCAGGTGGCCAAGATGAAGGCCGCCGGCTGCGACTTCGTGGTGCTGGGCACCATCATCCGCGAGACCATCGGCACCATCGGTGAGTCGCGCAAGACCGGCTTCAACCCGACCTTCCTGGGGTCTAGCGCGGCGTATACCGACCTGATCCACAGGCTGGGCGGCAAGGCCATGGACGGGCTGTACGCCACGATGACGGTGCAGAACCCCTACACCGACGACTCGTCGCAGCAGATCAGCTTCTGGGCCAAGAAGTACAAGACCAAGTTCAACGAAGACCCGGCGGTCTTCTCGGTCTACGGCTACCTGGTGATCGACTCGTTCATCCAGGCGGCGCGCAAGGCCGGTGCCAACCTGACCACCGACACCTTCATCAAGGCCATGGACACGATGGTCTACCCGCCCGACATCTTCGGCAGCGCCGAGGCCACCTTCGGCCCGCAGAAGCGTCTGGGCAGCAACCTGTCGCGCCTGTCGCAACTGCAGGACGGTCGCTGGAAGGCCGTCAGCGACTACGTGAAGCCATAGAGATCGCCTGATCGCTGCATGCCACGGCCGCCTGCGGGCGGCCGTTCTCATTCGGCGCCAGGATAATCGCCCGATGGTGCGTCACGAAGCAAAGGTGCGACTGAACCCGAAGGGGGAAGGTAGTGCTGCTGCATGCTGCGCCAGTCCAACGGGTGAGAGTCCCGTCCCGGTAGGCGTCGGAGCGCCGGGTAG
>Ga0138256_10003654_pt1 | contig 16327 bp, 8 predicted proteins | sample KNB2016incub_MG_FD_105486 | JGI IMG/M metagenome (GOLD analysis project Ga0138256, IMG submission 105486) | Active sludge microbial communities from wastewater in Klosterneuburg, Austria - KNB2014incub_MG | ecosystem: Engineered > WWTP > Activated sludge > Unclassified | place: Austria... | reverse complement strand
TTCTTAAAATCTTTTGCTTTTAAAGTGAGGTCATTCTCCAACTGCGAAACTTCTTGTTGCATTGTTGTTAGTAAGGCTGCATTTATTTTATTAGCAGTATCAGCACCGGAAGGATCATCTGTTTTTAGGTATTGACGAATGAGTTGTTGTTTTTTTTCAATCCATTCATCGTAGAGTTTGGTAATGTTCGGGTCATTGGCACTAAGGAATGCTTCTTTCCGCCGTTGTGTTCCTTTTAGTGAAATGGACTTGGTGAGTAATAAATTGTTGTATGCCTGTTTTGATAATTCGGGAAACAATGCAGGTTGTTTTTCTTTGGCCAGTTTTACAAAACTGTGAAAATTTTCATAGCCTTCTTTTAATTTGGCATTGTAATATGTTACAAATGCTTTTTCGCCAAAGGTGAAAATGATATCGTTAATCCAACTTGTATTTAAATCGAACAATTCTCTGTAAGTTTTCCGGGCTTCTTCAAATTTGTCGTCCCGCATGGTAAAGTATGCATAATTAGAAAAAGGAGTGGTTGACTCTCTGAAGTCTCTGGTTTTTTTTACATATTTCATCAATGGCTCAAACAATTCGAGATAATTGTTGCTTCCTAAAAAGCCGAGATGAGTGGCTTTTGCAAAATGAGCACTCAGGTCGGCAAAATCTTTGTAACTGTTGTAATGGTCTTCAGTTTCTTTTATAAAAAATGAAACAGGCTTTGAAAGTAAATGTTGTTTTCCTCTTTTCACCATAAAAACTGGATACATGGATATTGGATAATATTTTGAATTGGGGTATGTTGTATTATAACAGTTTACCCAGATGTAATTAACGGAGTCCCGGCTTTTCCATAATTTTTCGGCAGCATCATATTCTTTCAGCATTTCTTTTCCAAATGCAGAATTTGTAAATCGGATGCCGGGATATGGATCGCAACCGGAAGTATTACCTTTATGCCATGACTCCGAAAATTCATCATTTCTTTTTTCAGATGTTTTTACATAGGATTGATAATCGCCGACATTCAAATAGTAAATAATTCTTGCCGACATGGCTTCTGACTTATAACTTTCTTTAAAGAAGCTATTTGCTGTTGTTGATAGGACTTCCATTTTTCGGATATACTCTTCTGCCAGCTGATAATCTCCGGTACGAGTAAGGAAATTGGTGTAATACATATAAGAATGATATTCTTCTCTATCATTTCCCGCTAACGGCATTGCTGCCTGGTAATTCTCTTTTGCATTGATGAAATCGCTATGTCTTTCAAAAGCGTAGCCAATAAAAGTGTAGTTAGAAAAAGTTTTAAAATCCGGATGGCTGTTCATAAACTGTAATGCCTTTTCCGCATTTTTAGGGTCATTATTTCTAAACAATGATGGAAAATAATAAGTAGCCCATGCCATGGTAGGATTGCTAGTGTCTGGTACTGCCTGATTGTTTACACCAACCATTGCATTCATTATTTTTTGTGCTTTCTCTTCACAAGTTTTTGCCATGGCATCATTGCCAACTTGCTTTTCATAAATTGTTTTAAGTAAATAGTAGTTGGCATACGTTTGCAATTCTTTTTTCTTTTCCACCATGTTGTACATTTCTTTGGCAATGGTAGCTTTCTTTGCTTTGTCAATAGTGTTGGTGTAGACCTCTTGCATTTTTTTGTCGAAATCTTCCTGCGTTTGCGCAGTTGATGTTATGCTTGAAATTGTAAATAGTAAGGAAAGAATAGCAGAAGTTATGAACCTGTTGCTCAACATAATTAATAAGTATTTAATGGATAGATATAATTTTCTACAAGCCTTATATCGAAGAGTAAGTTACAAAAATCCGGTTGAATGAGCTCACCCGAAAGAGTGAGGAGAAATATTGTTAATCAGATTTGATTGGAGCTGGGTTATTCTTTTTGTATTTCCGAAGAAGCTTTTTGTTGTTTTTAGCTCCGACGCTGCTGGCAACACCGCTTCCTATAATTTTTACATAATAGCTGATTGCTGATTTGTCTCTGTTTCTTATGAAAAATACCTGGCCAATGCGAGAAGTATTGTTTTTTTTGATTACAAAGGTATTCGCAAGAAAAGATTTGAATTTATTTGGTTTGCCATCTTTAAGGAACTGTATTTTCAGATCATGATACAATAATTTCATTTCTCCAGTGGCCATTGCTTCTCTGCCTTCAACGACTACACTTAGCGTATCGAGAATTCCTGATTCAAGTTTTACAGAGCCCAATGGAATTAAAACAGGATTAATAACTTTTAGGTCAGTTGGGCTTAATTGAAATCTTAATAAGAAGCCACCATTTGGATCGTTATACGATTCTTTGACATTCAAATGTGCTAATGCAGTATCAAGCAGATATCCTGTTGCATCAATATCCAAAGTATCTGTTCCTAGAAAATTATAATTTTTAATATTCTTAAGACGGATTTTTAGTCTTGTCACCGGAATTACACCTGCTGCATCTGTTTTGGTGGAAGTTTCTGTGTACTCAGCATAGCCATTTTCTATTTCGGCATTATCAACAGCAACATGAAACGGGATTTTTTTGAGCAAAGCTATTGGCATTGGTTTTATTAACCCAGGATTAAAGGGGATTTGCTTGTCTTTGTAATCGGTGAATGTTGCATTTTGAATTTTTATTGAACTTGCTGTAACGATATTTTCTTTTAAATACAAATCAGGATCCAAGTTTTGAATACTAACAGCACCGGTTTTGAATGTTATATAGTCTTTTTGAAAATTTTGTTGCGCCAGAAATGAGTCTCTTGTTATTGCCGGATTGTAAGAAAATGAATCCAAAGAGAAGTTATTACCTGCACGGCTGAATCTTGCATTTGCCCATCTTATTATCGTTATAGAGTCTTTGTAGTTGCCTGAAAAGTTCCTGATTTTGAAATCTTTGTTTGATGCTATTAGTTTTTTAACATCTGTTACAGTAGCTGAGCTAAGACTCAGATTTTTTATATCCGTGCTGTTTATAATCAGGCGGCCTTTATATTTATTAATACTATCGGCGATAAAGTTTTTAGCAGCGAAGTTTTCAAGGAAGCCATTCCATTGTATTGTTTGGCCTGCTGGTGCGTTTAGCTCAACATTTTTAAGTGAGGCAATAATATTTCCATTTTTCGAAGAAAATGTTTTTCCGTTTGAACTAAATTCGAAATGGGATAAATGAAACTGGGATTCTCTAATGGTGGTTTTGCCTAAGATGCTCTGGTTACTATTGATATCTTTTATTTCTAGAAAAGCAGATGGATTTAAACTTCCATTCCATTTAAACGAAGTGTTTTTATTGTCGCTTATGGAGAAATCTATTTGCGGCTGATTCATGCTCAAGGAGCTGAGCATTAGTTTAGGCAATTCATTTTTTTCTGATGCTTCAGACGAAGCTAAATGTACTTTTATAATTGGCTTTTCGAGTACCACATTATCAAGAATAATTTCACCATCTAATAATTGTTGTATATGCGGTATTAGCTGCATGGAGGAGGTTGAAAAACTCACTTCAGCTTTTCCTGTAGTACTGTTAAAAACGGTTTCTTTAAACGTTGATTTATTGTTATCTGAAACCTGATAGTTGGCTACAGAAAGCATCGTGGTATTGTTTTTAGCTTTTAGATCTGTGCCCGACAGATTTAGCCCTTCCAGTACAATTGGTTTACCTGGCAAGCTTTCCAGTTTGTCTAAGGAGATTTTATCTACAGCCGAAATAATTTTTAAATCACCTTTCGAGATATTGATGTTTGTGTTTCCCCCTTTTATATTTTTTAGTAGTACAATAGACTGGGCTGTTTTTTTAGTGTAGTTGGCAATATCGAAGTTTACAGTTCCATTTTTCCAAACGATTCCTTCTGCATCAATGTTTCCGTTTAGTTCGTTTACAATCATTTTTTTTACTTCCACATCCTGAATTGAAAATGCATGCTTCTTAGTATTATCATATACTGAAATATTTGCAGCAACAAAATGACCGCTATGGCCGATATAGCGAAGCCCAGCTAATTGGATGTCAAGATTGCCGGCAGTTAAATTCCCTTTCTCAAAATTTATGGATGTTAAAGAATTTTTGATTGCTGCAATTTTTTTTGAAGATAGGAGAGAGTTACTTTCTATGGATAGGTTAGCTCTGTGGAGTTTTAATCGTAAGTTTTTTTTAATCGTAAGATCAATATTCCCGTCTACTACTTCGAGATAATTAAGATCCATAAATTCATTTACGGCACCCAACGATTGAAAAATATTTTGCTGACCAGGTTTTCTTTTGGCTTGATTGATAGTATAAATAATAGTTGGATAAAACATAGTGGCCTGATCTGCTCTTAGTTTTCTTTCGAAAACCAGATCATCCCAAGATAAACCGGCAAGATAAAACTGTGGAATGCTGAAAGAGTTGATTGCTCTTCCGTTGTTTAGTTTTTCGAATAAAAAATTACTAAGAGAGATTCGGTCATCTTTAAAAATAACACTGTCAAATTTTATACTGTAAGAACTGTCTTTTATAAAATTTTCATAATTACGGATAGCCATCGCAAAGCGATCTACTTTCAATGGTTTTTCTGCTTCCTGATCAATTCTAAGACCCTGCATCTCAAAATTGTTATTTGAAAAGGTAAAGGAGTTGGGGATGCCATCTTTTACTGTTTCAATATTAAAATCGGCATTGCTTACAACAACTCTATTTATTATCAAGTCACCAGTTAGTTGTTTGATAATGTTTTCAAGTTTGGGTGGTGAATTCCCGTTCTCTTTCTTTTTTGCTATCTCTACATTGAGGGTGAATTTAGGATTTACACAATACACCAAATCTGCTTTAATTACTTCCGCTTTATAAAGTGTATCGAAATCAATATTTGTCAACAACAGTTTGTCAAAAAAAACATTAAACGCAGATGTTGAGCTATCAGTTCGTGTAGCTGCAATGGTACAGCTATCAAATTCTACTAATCTGCTTTTTAAATTAATTTTGAAGTCTTTGAAGCTAAGCCGATGCCTGCTATCAGGCAAGACAATATCCTGGTGATGAGAACTCAAGGTTACATTATCACTAAACAGAATTTTATTCTTATTGATGTTTAATGTTGTGTCGATTAAAAAATTGTCGATATGAAACTCTAGGTTGCTAAATGAAACAGGTTGTTGATTGGGTTGAATTTTATTATTAAGTGTAAATTTCCCGTTAAGGATACTGAACTTTGAAACCTTAAGCACTGTCAATGCATCTTGTATTGATTTATAAATTTTACCCATTTCTTCAGGAATAGAAACGTCACTTAATTTTTCCTGATTTTTCTTTTCAATACGCTTCAGTCTTGTAACCTGTATATTGGGATCATGAAGTGTAAGTGTATCAATAAGGAATTGGTCTTGAAAAATAATTGCCATCAGACTTTTTACTCTCAGGTTTATTTTTTTTACATCAAAACGATAAGTAGTATTTGCATTAACGGTATCTGTGTTGTAAAAAATTACATTATCCAATTCCATATTCCTGCTGAAGTAGCCAAACTTCAGTTTGCCTACTTTCATTTTCAGTTTTCCATTTGATTTTGATTCAACAAGATCTTCTATCATCTGCTTAGCATGAGCTTTAAACCAGAAATGAAATCCTGTCAACAATAGTAATAATACTCCGATGATAATGGCGGAATTTTTTAAAAACTTTCTTCTTGTTGACTTTACTTCCAAGGTGCGGAACAAAATTTAGTAAATGTGAATTTACTGAAAACCAATGAGCTATAAAATGAAAAACCCATTTTGCTAAGAACAAAACGGGTTTTTTCAAAAGTTTATCGGTTAACTAACATTTGAGCCGGGCGAAACAGGATTTTCAGGTTTCAATAATTGCAGTTTGCCGTCGCTATCTTCTGCGGTTAATATCATTCCTTGGCTTTCGATACCTTTCATTTTTCGTGGTGCAAGATTGGTGACAACCACAACTTGTTTGCCAATCATTTCTTCGGCACTGTAATGCTGAGCAATTCCAGAAACGATAGTTCTTTTTTCTGTGCCAAGATCAACTTCAAGTTTTAGTAGTTTATCAGCTTTCTCTACTTTTTCACAAGCAGTAACAGTTCCTGCTTTCAATTCCAGTTTGGCAAAATCATCAAATTGTATCATTGGTTTTGATTGTTGTGGTTTGTTTTCTTTTGCAGCTGTTGCTGATTCTTTTAAACCTGCTTTTAGTTTTTCTATTTGTTCAGCTATTTCTGTGTCTTCAATTTTTCTAAATAATAGTTGTGGTTCCCGTAGGCTATAGCCAACGCTTAGAAGTTTTAGCTTTCCAGCATTTTCCCAGTCGAGCATTTTATCTACCACTTTCATCATGCCTAACATGGTTTTTGCAGTGTTGGGTAAAAATGGATTAATCAGAATAGCAAGATTAGCAGAAAGCTGTAAACACAAATGCATGGTGTTATCAATACTTTTTTGTGCATCAGGATTTGTCGCCAGTTGCTTTGCAACAATCCAAGGTTCCTTTTTCTGCATGTATTGATTACCCTTTCGGCTCAATTCAATCACTTCAAATAATGCATCTCTAAATTTATATTGCTCTAATAATTCTTCAATTGTTGTTTTTGCTTTTTCTATTTCTGCAATAAGAAATTTGTCATTGTCATCTAATAAATCAGTATGCAATACAGGAACTTTTCCTCCACAAAGTTTGTGCATCAGGACCCAAGTCCGGTTGATGAAATTGCCAAAAATCGAAACCAGTTCACTATTCACAGCGTCCTGGAATCCTTTCCACATAAATTCACTATCCTTTGTTTCTGGTGCTATTTGCGTTAAATAATAACGAAGCATGTCAACACATTGTCCCCCGCCATTTTCTTTTTTTACAAAGTCGTTGATGTAATCTCTCATCTCCAGCTTCCAATTTCGGCTGGTACTCATTTTATCACCTTCGAGATTTAGGAATTCATTTGCCGGAACATTATCGGGTAAAATATTGCCATGCAATTTCAGCATGATAGGAAAAATGATACAATGGAAAACTATATTGTCTTTACCAATAAAATGAACAAGCTTAGTTTCTTTATCTTCCCAATAAGGTTTCCAGTCTTTGTTGTTATCAATTGCCCATTGCTTAGTTGCACTGATATACCCAATTGGTGCATCAAACCATACATAAAGAACTTTACCTGCCGCATCAGCCAAAGGCACTTTCACTCCCCAATCCAAATCTCTTGTTACAGCTCTCGATTGTAAACCTCCATCTATCCATCCTTTGCATTGACCAACAACTGTTGCCCGCCAATCATCTTTGTGTTCTTTAAGAATCCAGTCTCTCAAAAACTGTTCATGTTTCCCCAATGGTAAATACCAGTGCGAAGTTTTTTTCTTGATAGGCGTTTTACCGCTTAATGTACTTACAGGATTTATTAATTCATCCGGACTCAGTGTTCTTCCACAGTTTTCACATTGATCGCCAAAAGCTCTGTCGCTTTTACAATTTGGGCAAGTTCCTTTTATAAACCGATCAGCAAGAAAGCTATTCGCTTCTTCATCAAAGTATTGCTCTGTTTCTTTTATTTCCAGTTCACCAGCATCATTCAGTTTAGTGAAAAACTCCTGCGCCGTTTCATGATGAATGGGAGAACTTGTTCGATGATAAATGTCAAAATCCACCGACAGGTCTTTGAAATCTTCTTCCATTGCCACATGATACTTGTCGATGATGGCTTGTGGCGTCGTACCTTCTTTTTTTGCCTGAATAGGAATAGCAGTGCCATGCTCATCGCTTCCACAAACAAACACCACATCTCTTTTCTGTGCTTTCAGATAGCGAACATAAATATCTGCCGGAATATAGGCGCCAGCCAAATGCCCAACATGTTTTAATCCGTTAGCATAGGGCAGGGCAGAAGTAATTAAATATCGTTTAGGTTGATTCATTTTTTTTTATCAGCTTTTGTACTACTATCATCCCCGCCTGACCATATTATTATTAAATATTGTAGTCGGGCAGGATCCCTTGCGTCGCACTCTTGTACTGTATATCGCTATTCAGCACTTATACGCCGCAATAAGTCTGCAAAAATACCGGAATAGATGCCATTGCCCAAAATGGATGAAATCTAATAACTTTATCGGAAATAGCATTTGTCGCATGATTAAAATACCGCCATATTTAAAGAAAGGAGATACTATTGGAATCGTTTGCCCGTCCGGTTACATGACTTTGGAAAAAGTAGAAACTTCCATTAAAACATTAAAAGAATGGGGCTTTAAAGTAAAAGTTGGGAATACGGTTGGTGGCAAATCAAAAACCTATTTTTCCGGTACTGATGCGGATAGGCTTTTGGATTTACAAACGATGATGGATGATGATGAAGTGAAAGCCGTGTTGTGTGGAAGAGGAGGCTATGGAATGGGTAGAATAATTGAGAAGATCGATTTCAAAAAATTCAAGAAGCAACCCAAATGGATTATTGGTTATAGCGATATAACAGTTTTGCATTCGCATCTTTTTTCCAATTATTATATTTCTTCATTGCATGCCCCAATGTCCGGTGCTTTCAATGATGGAGGCTACAAGAATGAATTTGTGTTGTCCTTAAAAAATGCATTGCTTGGCAAAAAGATTAAATATGCCTGCGCTGCTCATGATTTTAATAAAAAAGGAGAGGCAATCGGTGAATTGGTGGGAGGAAATCTTGCATTGCTTGCCCATCTGGTAGGAACAGAATCAGATCTGAAAACAAAAGGAAAAATTCTTTTTATAGAAGATGTTGGTGAGCAGAAGTACAATGTTGACAGAATGATGTATCAATTGAAAAGAAGTGGTAAACTTTCAAAGTTGGCAGGCCTTATTATTGGCGGGTTTACAGATACGCAGGATACTGAAAGGCCTTTTGGACAAGAAGTGTATGAAATCATCAGAGAAATAATCAGCGAATATGATTATCCGGTTTGTTTCGATTTTCCTGTTAGTCATTCAGACAGAAATTATGCGTTGAAAGTAGGCGTGGGATACAAACTAAAGGTTGGTAAGTCTAAAGTTATATTAGAAGAATAAAATCTAATATGTTGGCGCTAGCAAGAAGCGGCCGTTTTTTGTAATCTTATAAACATTCACATCTGCATAAGACGAATCATTCGCAACGAATTTTCTATCTAGCTTTAATTTGTTGTCTTTATATAAAAGGGAAGTAGTGTTAAAATTGGAGTTGTTTTTTGTGCCAGCAACTGCTACTTCTAAAGACGAAATATAGCCGCCATTTTTTTTAGTACTTACAAGATATACCACCTGAGTTCCGGTAACATCCGCTTTCATTTTTTGCTCTACCACAACTAATAAATCAAAATTGTTGTTATAAGTGATTTTCCCAGTCAGGTAATAATTTCTGTTTTTTAGTCTGTTGGTATTGTTGGTTGATAAAGCAAGGGCAAACCATTTTTTTATGGAGAAGGTATCTAAAGGTTCAGCTTGTAATTCTATAGCATTTAGCAAAAGACTATCCGTTAATTTTACTTCGCTAATATTTTTCAATAAAAGTTGATAAGAACTATCAGTTTGTGCATTGAGTAAATGACAGTGAGAGAGTAAAAGTATAAGAACCAACTTTTTCATGCTGTAAATATAAAAAATGCAAACTCCGAAACAATACCACAAATGGGGTATTTATTTAATTAGTGTTGAAGCAAAGAATCAAGCTTTTGATGGAATAAAGGGAAGTCATTCAGGTTGTTATGTCTCCCTTTATCAATAGTAATCAATTCTGTCCCTGCTTTTTTGGTTGCCAGCTTTTTGGCCTGTTTGTATGGAATCACTCTGTCTCTTGTGCCATGAAAAATTGTTATTGGGGCATTTATATAGTCAAAGTATTGGTATGTTGGTATGCCGTATTTCGTCATCGAGCCAACAGGATAAATAAAGAAATAATGTTTTGCCAATGCATCCATGCTATAATAAGGAGTTTCCAGAATCAGCTTTTTACAATCTCTTACTGAAGCTAATTGAGCCGCAATTCCTGTTCCTAAAGATTTTCCATAAATAATGATACTGTCTGCTGCTACTCTGGCCATCGCCATTTTGTAGAATGTTAAAGCATCTTCGTACAAAATTTTCTCTTTTCTTTTTCCAGTAGATTTTCCATATCCAGGATAATCAATCATCCACACTTCGTAATTATTTCTGGTAAAGTTTTTTGCAAAGGGAGCATAACGATTAATATTCTCTCTGTTACCATGAAAATAGAGGACAATGCCTCTTCGTATTGAATCAGGAACCGTGAATTGTACAATGCTCAGATTCTTTTCTTCTGTTACTGCTAAGTCAATTTGTCGAAAAGGAACATCGAATTTGTATTCGTAATCTGCTGGTAGTTTTTTTGGATGGAAAATAAATTTATCCTGCAAAAAATAGAGAGCTACACCAATCATAATATAGATAAGGGCAATAATTTTAAACCACTTCCAGAATTTCCGTAATCGCTTCTTGTTTATCATAAAAACGGAGCAAAGATAAGGTTCTGTTTTTCTACAGCACATGTCTCTTCATGATAAAAGTAAAAGGACATGAAATTTCATGTCCTTTTTTGATGAGTTGATTATTACTTAATATCTGTTGAAATAATTTCTTATTCTATATTGCGCATCATTATTAACACTCTCCAGCAACACTCTCATAATCTCTGATTCCGTAGGTGCAAACTCATGTCTTCTGTTCACAATTTGCTTGTCAGCATCGCTTAATGCTCTTTCGTCGCCGGTAAATGTTGCAAACTCGGTACTCCAGTTATGCACTGCATTTACATTGTCGTTCCATACCCATCGGCCATCTACGTTTCTAACGTTTACTTGAAGTTGTATAGAAGAATTCATGGTTCTTCTGGTGGTAGTAATATTGGCATTTACCTTTGCATATTCTTTAACCACTGAGTCAGGTTTATAAACCGTTTCTTTTACAACGATGTCCTTCGACACTTTTCTTGTTGTACGATTATCATATTGACGTCCAATATCCATTGTAGCAATTCGTAAATCAACTTCCTGGTCTACTCTAACATTCTGGCTTCTTGCATCCCAGGCTGAATAGAATTTTACAAATTGATTGCCACTATTGTATTGCAAATCCCGAACTAATTGATCGTCAAAATTATTTCCACCTACACTGTACGAACTGTAAACAAAGCCACCTTGCTGTTGCATTGGTAGTATAACCACATTTGTAACAGCATATTCGTATGCTTCATTCAATTTGATTGTTGCATCACGGTTGCCTGCGTCAAAACGAAGTGCTAACTGAAACTCTCTGTAAGCATCCTGGTAACTCTTCTTCGTATAACGTTGCATAAAAGCAATACCTCTGTCATAACGAACATCACTGGCTTTCTGGCTGTAAGTAATCAGGTAACTAGAGTAGTCAAATGGTTTTACTATTTCCAGCACAGATGGTACTTTGTAAATTGCATCATACATTCTTTGCAATGAAAGATATTCATTGTACATCGATTCGTATTTCAGCTCATTTGTACTAATTGAAAGGTTGTGAATACGGCTTTCATGATCGGTTACTGCGTAGCTGTAAGAGTTGTTGATGATGTCCAATAGTTTTGGATCATTAGGATCTTTCTGCAATTTTTTTGCAGCAAGTTCTACAGCTTCGTCGTAGTTACCTTTTTCGTAGAGTTTACTGGCTGTTTTACAAGAAAAAGCGAATAAACTAAGAGCGGAAAAAATTGTAATGTAAAGTTTGAGTTTCATAAACGCCTCCTTTTTTATATAAGACTTTCAAATTATAGTCCATGTTATAAGAAAGTGTTGTAATTGGGTAATCATTAACAAATAAAAGGCAATACCGTTAATATTTTAGAATATCCCTAACGAAATTATGGTACTCATCAAATGTTGGCAGGTTGTTGTGTCCGCCGCCATGAATACGTATTAATGTTATTTTTTTGGGATTGATTTTTTGTAAGGCTTCGCTGTGGCGGATAGGAATCAACCAGTCTTTTGTGCCGTGAATGATGTAGGTGTGGCATTTTACTTTTGGAAGCCATAAGTCAGTTCTTAGATGAAATCGTAAAACTACTCTTACTGGAAGTATGGGAAGAAACCGTTCAATTACTCTAAGAAAATTAAAATACGGAGCATCAAGAATAAGGTAACGGGGATTATTATCACATGCCAGTTTTGTTGCAAAGCCACTGCCCATACTTCTTCCATAAACAATCAGATGGTCTTCAGCATATTCTTCTTTCAATTTGTTATACACAAACTGCATATCATTCAGCATTTCTTTTTCACTACGTTTGCCGGTGCTTTTCCCAAAGCCACGGTAATCTAACAGCACCACATCATAATCGTAACGGTAAAAATCTTTTGCATATCTGGCCCAGCCTTTTATGCTTCTGGTATTGCCATGAAAATAGAGGATTAAGCCTTTTGCATTTTCCCGATGAAAATGAAGACCGTTGATGCGAACTCCGGGTTCAACATCAAAAAAATATTCCCTGAAAGGAACATCATATTTAAACTGAAAATCTTGTTTAAGTTTTTCAGGTTTAAAAATTAATCTTTCCTGCACAAAATATGCGAGAATGCTTAGTCCGGCAATGCCTGCAAGTATATACCAAAGTAATGTTGGCAAGTTTAATGTTGGTTTGTATTACTCAAATTAACCAACAAAAGGCAAACAAGGAATTTTCTTATTGTTCTATTCTGGTTAATTTCAAATTGGTAACCGGTGCTACAATCAACGGAAACTTTTCTATGGTTACGTTGGCAAGGTCAAGTCCAAACCCTTTTTCTTCTGAAAGACTGTGATCCTTTAGCCAGAAGTAGAATTTCATTACAACTCTTTCAAAGAATGGCAGCTCATTATCCTGGCTCAGGTATTTTTCCATAACCATAAATTGGAAGTCACCAACGGTATTGCTACTAGCAAGGCTTTCATAACGGCTAATAATATTTACTTCTTTGTTAGCCACCAGATCTTCAACCACTTTTCGGAACATTAAGTTGATACGAGGTTCCATTCTGAATCCAAGGCGGAAATCAACTCGGATAATATCATTCGGAATGATGTGTTCAACCTTGTATTCGCAAGTATAAGGATCATCAACAGTGTCCACATGCACAAACCAATAAATATCTGCTCGTTTAGGTTTTCTGTTTAGGATTGAATAAATGATCTTATGCTCAATCTCTTTCGGATTATTGGCACTGGTAAGATAAACCAGATGTGTTGCGTATTTGGGAACAGATTTATCGCTGCTGAGTTCTTGTATTTTGGGCACATAATGTTCCATCCGCACAAACTCCACATAGCGATTCTTAATCTTTCTTGCTCTGAACCAAACGTACATAACCAAAAACATAAACATGCCGATTATCAAAGTGAAGTAACCGCCGTGCATGAACTTTATCATCAATGCAACGAGATACACAATTTCAATCGTAAGATAAAAGCCTAGAAATATATATATCCAGATTGATTTAACCCGATGCAGTACCAGATAATTGGCAAAAAGAATTGTGGTCATCAACATGGTAACGATAATGGCAAGACCATATGCTGCCTCCATATTGGATGACTGACGGAAATAAAGAACTACTCCCACACAGCCTAAAAACATAATGAAGTTGATGGCAGGTATAAATAATTGCCCTTTTGCTTCCGAAGGGTACCTGATTTTAACCTTTGGCCAAAGATTCAACCGCATGGCTTCGCTTATTAAAGTGTATGCACCAGAAACCATGGCTTGGCTGGCAATAATGGCTGCGGTTGTTGCAATGATAACTCCTGGAATGATAAACCAATGGGGCATTAAATCATAGAAGGCATTTATACTGGATATTTTTTTTACCTCTTCTGTTACAGTAACACCATGGTGGAGTGTAAGTAATGAAGCTCCTTGTCCAAAATAATGCACAAGCAGGCAAATTTTTACATAAATCCATGACCTTCTGATATTGTCTCTGCCGCAGTGACCTAAATCGCTGTATAAGGCCTCGGCACCAGTTGTACAGAGGAAGACGGCTCCTAAAAGCCAAAAGCCGCCGGGGTAATTTTTTAAAAAAGAAATAGCATAATGTGGGCTTAATGCTTTAAATATTGCAAGATCATCAAACACATGGATGGCTCCTAATACTAAAAGCATGGTAAACCAAATGAACATAATTGGTCCAAACATCTTACCAATAGAAGCAGTTCCAAACTGCTGCATAAAGAAAAACAGAGCAAGAATCGTCAACACAATTATTACTACTGTATTACTGCCATCTTCAATTCCCAGTGCAGGAATTTTCTTTAAGCCTTCAATTGCAGAAGTGATAGAGATTGGTGGTGTGATAATACCATCTGCCAGCAAGGCTGCGCCACCAACCATGGCTGGTATTACCAGCCATTTTTTTCTACGCCGAACAAGAGCATATAGTGCAAAAGTGCCGCCCTCACCCCGGTTATCTGCTTTTAGAACCAGAATAACATATTTGATAGTGGTTTGTAAGGTAAGTGTCCAGATGATACAGGATAATGTGCCGAGAATTAGTTCTTCAGTTATAGTTCTTCCTCCAATAATTGCATTGAAAACATAAAGTGGCGAAGTTCCAATGTCTCCGTAAATAATTCCTAAAGCAATAAGCAGTCCGGCGGCGGTGACTCTGTTGGTCGGTATTTTCACTTTCTTAGTTGTTGTGGTCTTTGTTCCTGATTTACCGCCTTAGCTATTGCAAGGGCGAATACAGATTATTTAATTTTGAATAGGTTACATGCAAAGGTATAGGCAAAAAACAATTATTAAACGCAACTTTTTATTCTTTACCGTTCGTCCATACTATTACTTGTGGATAAAGGGGAGGAATTACTCCATACTAAACCTTTTATCGTATATGTTAATGCAATAATGGAGAAACCTGCATCAGTAATAAAAAAGCAAGGCAGAGTTTGAAAACCATCTTGTAACTTTAATCAGCAAAAAATCAGTTTATTATGACAATGAAGTCACTTTTTCTGCTTCTTACTATTATTTGTTTCTCTTTATTATCCTATGCTCAGAAAATTATTTATTCTCTGCCAGCAAAGGATGATACAAGAAGAATGAATTTTGAGATTGCCGGTAAAATAAATGGGAATTTCCTTATTTATAAAAATATACGTAACAAAAACCTGATTTCTGTGCTAGATGTTGATATGAAGGAAATCGCCAGTGTAGATCAGGATTATGTGCCGGATAATGACCGGATGATAAATGTGGACTTTTTTGTTTACCAGGATTTTTGTTACATGGTTTATCAATACCAAAAGAAAAATGTTGTGTATTGCATAGCATCAAAAATTGATGGAATGGGTAATAAGGTCGGAGATGTGATTGAAATGGATACAACACATTTAAACTTTGCTGCCAATAATAAAATTTATACGGTACTAAGCAGTGAGGATAAAAGCAAACTATGCGTATTTAAAATTAACAACCGAAATAGAAAGGTATTTGTAATGACAACATTGTTGTTTGATGAAAAGCTTTCCTTACAAAAGAAAAATGTCATTTCAATTCCAATGGATGAAAGAAATGATAATCTGGGTGAATATAATCTCGATAATGACGGAAATCTTGTTTTTGCAAAATTTCATACAAACAGTAATGAAAATATAAGCAAGGCCCAGTTTGTTATAAAAAATGCAATGGAAGATTCATTAATGTTTAGGGAACTTAATATTGAAAAAATATGGCTGGATGAACTGCATATTAAAGTAGATAATTATAATAAGCGATATTTTTTTACAGCTTATTATATGGGTGAAAGGAGAGGGAATATAGAGGGGCTGTATTTTTTTGTAATGGACAAAAATGATAAATCTGCCATTGTAGAAAAAACTGTTGCTTTTGGAGACGAGTTTAGAAAAGAAGCAAGGGGAGATGCAAGTGTAAAAATGGCATTTAATGATTACTTCATAAGAGATGTAATTACCAGAAGAGACGGCGGTTTTATTATTGGCAGCGAGTCATATTACACAACCTCTAGGTTTAACAACTGGAACCGGTGGAACTACTTATATGGGTCCCCTTATTCGAACAGCCTTGATAATTGGTATAGTTCACCATATTATCGTAACTCTTGGTGGAGCAACAGATCAAATTCAAATCAGGCTACACGATACCATGCGGATAATATTGCCATAATGTCTTTTAATAGCAAAGGTGAACCGGAATGGAATACTGTAATTGGTAAAAGTCAGTTTGATGACGAGACAGATGATAAGATTTCCTATCAATTGATGAATACCGGCGATCAGCTTCATTTTCTTTTTAATCAAATGGAGAGAAGAACGATGCTGCTAAACGATTACGGGATTTTACCAGATGGAAAACTTTCAAGGAACCCAACGTTG
>Ga0138256_10003652_pt1 | contig 16332 bp, 10 predicted proteins | sample KNB2016incub_MG_FD_105486 | JGI IMG/M metagenome (GOLD analysis project Ga0138256, IMG submission 105486) | Active sludge microbial communities from wastewater in Klosterneuburg, Austria - KNB2014incub_MG | ecosystem: Engineered > WWTP > Activated sludge > Unclassified | place: Austria... | reverse complement strand
TGCTCAACTCCTCTCCCACTGGGGGAGGCAGGGAGGGGGCTACTCTTACCAACCATGCTTTAACTGTTGAATATACCAGCAACCCGGCCTGGTATGCGGTACAGGCCCTGCCCTACTTAATGGAGTATCCTTATGAATGTGCCGAGCAGACCTTCAACCGCTATTATGCAAATACTTTGGCTTCTTATATCAGCAGGTCAATTCCGAAGATCAAAACCGTTTTTGAAAAATGGAAGGCTCCCTCTCCTTTGGAGAGGGCGGGGGGTGAGGCAGCTGCTTTACTTTCTAATCTTCAAAAAAATGAAGAATTAAAATCTGCCTTATTGCAGGAAACTCCCTGGGTACTGGATGCTCAAAATGAAAATCAGCAAAAGAAAAATATTGCATTGCTCTTTGATATGGTACGCATGAACAGGGAGCAGGAGAACGCTTTCAACAAGCTGAAAGAGATGCAGAGCAGCAACGGCGGCTTTACCTGGTTCAAAGGTGGAAGAGATGACAGGTACATGACGCAGTATATCGCAACAGGAATCGGGCATTTAAGAAAATTAAATGCACTAACCGGGGATAATTATCAAAAGATAAAATCCATTGTTGAAAGAGCCATCCCTTATCTCGACAAAAAAATAAAAGAAGATTATGATGAGCTTATAAAATTTAAAGTTAAACTAAGCAACAATAATGTAGGCGATATCCAGGTACAGTATTTATATATGCGTAGCTTCTTCCCTGAATATAAAATTGCTGCCGCTTCACAAACAGCTTATGATTATTACCTGGGACAGGCTAAAAAGTACTGGCTCAGCAACAATAAGTATACACAGGCCATGATTGCACTGGCACTTCATCGCAGCAATGACCCAGTAACTCCAAAAGCTATCATCAGGTCATTAAAAGAAAATTCCATCAGTAAAGAAGAATTGGGTATGTACTGGAAAGAATGGACAACCGGCGGATATTACTGGCACCAGGCTCCTATTGAAAGCCAGGCTATGATGATAGAAGCATTTACAGATATTGATAAAACTGTTTCAACCATTGATGACCTGAAAACATGGTTGCTGAAACAAAAGCAAACACAAAACTGGAAAACCACCAAGGCCACTGCCGAAGCCTGTTATGCACTATTATTGGGTGGCAGTAATTGGCTAAATGAAGAAAGAGAGGTGGTAATTAATTTGGGTAACACAGTTATCAAAAGTACAGATGATGCTACCGAAGCGGGAACAGGTTATTTCAAAAAACGCATCGAAGCTGATAAAGTAAAAGCAGAGATGGGAAACATAGCAGTAATCATAAAGTCATCAGATTCCAAAGTTCCTCCGCCAGCCGGCGGAGGCGGAGGGGGTTCTTGGGGTTCTGTGTACTGGCAATACTTTGAAGACCTCGACAAGATCACCCCGGCTGAAACACCTTTAAAACTGGTAAAGAAATTATTCGTTGAAAAAAATACAGACAAAGGCCCTGTATTGGTTGCTCTGTCCGATGGTGCTGAATTAAAAGTTGGAGATAAAGTAAAAGTGCGTATCGAATTAAAAGTTGACCGTGACATGGAATATGTACACATGAAAGATATGAGGGCGGCTTGTATGGAACCCGTAAATGTATTGAGTGAATATAAATGGCAGGGTGGCTTGGGTTATTACGAAAGCACCAAAGATGCCAGCACCAACTTTTTCTTTGGCTGGCTGCAACGTGGCAGTTATGTCTTTGAATACCCTATGTTCGTAACTCATGCCGGGAATTTCAGCAATGGCATCACCACTATACAATGTATGTATGCACCTGAGTTTACAGCACACAGTGAAGGCATTAGGGTGAATGTGGAGTAAGATTATTTTAAATGTTGAATTTTGAATGTTGAATTATTTTGCGCTCTTTGCGTATTTTTAGTTCATCATTCAAAATTCAACATATGGCCACCGACCAACCCACCTACAGCATTCCCCTCCGTTTCCGGAAGATGGAAAACCTGCACATTGTTTTCTGGTTATTCAAAGATATAAGCTGGTGCATGATATGGAAGCCTTTAGGCATTGCGATGATCTTTCCGACCCTCATTATCGCTATTGTCATTTCCATCCGCACCCGGCAATTCATGAGTGAGGTATGCCATAATGTGGCCATCGTATTCTGGATAAGCGCCAATGCTTACTGGATGGTGAGCGAATTCTTTGAGTTTGATACACGGACATTGTTTGCAGAATATACCTTCAAGCACCTGGCCATCATCCCCTTCGTACTGGGCATCCTCATGCTGGCCTACTACTATATTGTCTGGAGGCCCATGCACAGAAACGTGGTGGAGACTATGTAAGTCAATTAAATTATCTTTGCCGCCAATTCATAACTCATAATTTATAATTCATAATTTCTGATGTACAGAACCCACACCTGCGGCGAATTAAGACTGGCAGACAAGAATAAGGAAGTAACCCTTGCCGGATGGGTGCAAACCGTTCGCAAATTCGGCAGCATCACTTTCGTTGACCTGCGTGACCGCTATGGCATCACCCAATTATTATTTGCAGAAACATTAAATGCCGGGCTGGATGCCAATCCTTTGGGCAGGGAATTTGTTTTACAGGTAAAAGGAAAAGTACATGAGCGAAGCAGCAAGAATGCAAACATTCCAACCGGTGAAATTGAAATTGCAGTTACTGAATTTAAGGTCCTGAATAAATCAGCTGTTCCCCCTTTCACCATCCAGGATGATACGGATGGCGGCGATGACATCAGGATGAAATATCGTTTCCTTGACCTGCGGAGAAATGCAGTGAAAAGAAATTTAGAACTGCGTTACCAGGTTAACCGAAGTGCAAGAAATTACCTGCATGAAAATAATTTCATGGATATTGAAACCCCTTTCTTAATTAAGAGTACTCCGGAAGGTGCAAGGGATTTTGTTGTTCCTTCAAGGATGAATGCCGGGCAGTTTTATGCATTGCCACAGTCTCCCCAAACATTTAAACAACTGTTGATGGTTAGTGGTTACGACCGGTATTACCAGATCGTAAAATGTTTTCGTGATGAAGACCTGAGGGCCGACAGGCAACCTGAGTTTACACAGATAGATTGTGAGATGTGTTTTGTGGAGCAGGAAGACATACTGAACATGTTTGAAGGCCTCGTAAAAAGGATATTCAAAGATGTGAAGGGAATTGATTATGCAGAGAAGCTTGAACGCATGACCTGGGAAGATGCGATGTTTAATTATGGCAACGACAAACCCGATACCAGATTTGATATGAAGGTTGCAAACCTGGTTTTTGCAAAACATCTGTTTCCAGATAAGAAAGCAGTTCTTGAAGAGGAGATGTTTTCGATCCCCCCTTTGGGGGGTGGGGGGGCTACCGTTCTTGCCATTGCTGTTCCTGGTTGCAGTGAATATAGCCGTAAACAGACGGATGAGCTAACTGAGTGGGTGAAGCGTCCTCAGATAGGAATGAAAGGTTTAGTGTTTATTAAATGTAATGCTGACGGAACATATAAAAGCAGTGTAGATAAATTTTATACAGAAGATAAATTAAAAGCAATTGCTGCTGTTGCCAATGCTAAAGCAGGCGACTTAATTTTAATTTTAGCAGGTGCAGAGGAAAGAACCCGTAAAGCCATCAGTGACCTAAGAATGTACATGGCAGAAAAACTGGGCTTACGCAAGCCAGATGAATTTAAACTATTGTGGGTGCTGGACTTTCCATTATTTGAATATGATGAAGAAGGGAACCGATGGGTGGCCCGCCATCATCCATTCACTTCACCAAAGCCCGACCATATTGCAGTGATGATAAACAATAACCCTGTCATTAAAGATGCTGCAAAATATTTAGAACATCCTTATGCCAATATCAAGGCCAATGCCTATGATATGGTGCTGAACGGAAACGAGATAGGCGGTGGTTCCATCCGTATCTATCAAAGAGAGTTGCAGGAAAAGATGTTTGCGGCACTGGGCATGGATGCAGCCGAGCAACAACACAAGTTCGGTTTCCTGCTTGGCGCTTTTGAATACGGAGCTCCGCCCCATGGTGGTATCGCTTTTGGGTTCGACAGGCTTTGTGCCATCATTGGCGGCAGCGAAAGCATCCGTGATTTTATTGCATTCCCTAAAAATAATGCAGGCAGGGATGTGATGCTGGATGCACCGGCAAGTATTGATGCAAAGCAGTTTGAGGAGTTGCAGATAAAGCTGAATTTGAAAGCATAGAATATTTCTCACAGATTAACACAGATATCAAAGTTCATAAATTTTGACTTTTTAATTTTTAATTTTGACTTCCCTTCCTCCTCTCGCCGAACGTCTTCGCCCCAGCACACTGGACGACCTTGTAGGACAGCAGCATCTTACCGGCAAAGGAAGTATCCTCCGCACTGCCATCGAGCAGGGCAAAGTACCCAGCATGATATTGTGGGGCCCGCCCGGTACGGGTAAAACCACCATTGCTAATATTATTGCCAATACATTAAAAGTTCCTTTTTATACATTGAGTGCTATCTCATCAGGTGTAAAGGAAGTAAGGGAAGTAATTGACCTGGCTAAAAAACAAAGCAATGTTATTCTTTTCATTGATGAAATACACCGCTTCAATAAAGGACAACAGGATGCATTGCTTGGCGCCGTGGAGAAAGGTATCATTACTTTAATTGGCGCTACAACGGAGAACCCTTCTTTTGAAGTGAACAGCGCCTTACTGAGCAGGACACAGGTCTATATTTTAAAACCGTTGGATGAAAAAGACCTTATTGCCGTACTGCAACACGCCATAAAAGATGATGCCGTTCTTAAAACGAAAAAGATAGAATTAAAAGAAACCGAAGCCCTCATCAACATCTCCGGGGGTGATGCCAGGAAATTGCTGAACCTGCTGGAACTGGTAGCCTCCCCTTCAAACTTCGTTCCTTCCCTAGCGGGAACCTCCAAAGGAGGGGATTTATCTGAGCCTGAGGATACAATTATAATAACTGATGAACTTGTTATGCATGTTGCCCAGCAGCGTATTGCACTCTATGATAAAAAAGGTGAACAGCATTATGATATCATTTCTGCCTTTATAAAATCCATTCGGGGCAGCGACCCCAATGCTGCTGTATATTATTTGGCAAGAATGATCGAAGGCGGAGAAGATGTAAAATTCATTGCCCGCCGGATGCTGATACTGGCCAGTGAAGATATCGGCAATGCCAATCCCAATGCATTATTGCTGGCCAACGCAACTTTTGAAGCGGTGAATAAAATTGGCTGGCCTGAATCGCAACTCATCTTATCGCAGTGTGCCATTTATCTTGCATCCAGCGCTAAAAGTAATTCAGCCACTGTTGCCATTGGCGCCGCCATAAGTGCAGTACGGGAACACGGCGATCTCTCTGTGCCCCTGCACATACGTAATGCGCCTACCAAATTGATGAAGAAAGAAGGTTATGGAAAAGGTTACGAGTATTCCCACAACTATGAGAACAATTTTTCGCCACAGGAATATCTGCCCAATGAAATAAGCGGCACATCTTTTTTTCAGCCCGGAAAAAATTTACGGGAAGATGAATTGCGGAAATTTTTAAAGGCGTTGTGGAAGGATAAATACAATTATTAAAATTTCTTCCGGATGATCAGCCCGATAGAAGTAACTACATATTTACCGACCTGCAGTTTAAGATGTACTTTTTGTTGATGAGGTTCAGTGTCTACCATAAAATCTTCGGGCAAGCCGCCCAGCGACAGGTCCAGTTCTTCCACAAAGTGACCATCGTTCCTTAATTCGTTTATAATATATTCTATGTCCCGCTGGCGATAAATTACCGTGTCATTATTTTCCTGTGTTTCGTCGTTGGATGATATATTGTATTCTGTAGTGTGCACAGCCCATCCTCCGGGCTTTAAGGTCTTTAACTGGTTCTTTAAGAACAGGAACCCTTTATCCAGTGTTCCCAAATGTTCAAAAGAGCAACTGCTCCAATTAAAATCAAAACCTGCCAGATCATCAGGAATATCGTTCATATCAACCGGTCTGTATTGAACCAGCTTGTCAAAATCTGCCTCATCACAAAGCTGTCTTTTATTTAAACTTTCAATTCCAAAACAAAGCTGACCGGCATTATCCCAGCCCATTTCAATACCCTTTTCGGGCAGAATATCTGTGGCCAGGATATTACAGCCAAAGCTGGCAAATATGGCCGGCAAAGGTTCGGTACCTGCAGCAAATACCAGCCCTCTTTTTCCTGCGGCAATGCAACCTCGTTCCCGTAGTGCCTGCATCACAAAAACAAATTCCCATTGCTTGCGGTGAAAGTTTGGCTTCTCCCCTAACAGGTCACACCAGTATTTGAACCAGTCCGAGTGATAATCCTTTGCCTTACACAACTCCGATCTTCTCTTACCAAAGTCATATATCAATGAAGAATTCCATTGCCGTTCCGCTGTTTTTGTTTCTATCATCACTTTGTTTTAAAAAATTCATCAAAGCATTGACTTATACACTTTCAAATACTCAATAGCTTTTTCTCCCCAATCAAATTCATTGCCCCTTGCCATTATTTTTTTATCAAGCCCGTTTTGGCTATACTTAAATATACCATCGGCTAAAACATGCTGCATGTGACCGGGTTCAAAACTGTTGAAATAAAAAGCCACATCTCCCCCTATCTCTGGTAAAGAAGTGAGGTTCGATAAAAAAATGGGTTTGCCGAATTTCATGGCTTCCACAACAGGCGCTCCAAACCCTTCTGCTAATGAGGGTAGCGTAAATGCCATACAATTTTTAAAATACCAGGCTTTGTCAGCTTCACTTACCCGGCCCAGGATGTGCAGCCTTTCTGAAACACCTAATCTTCTTGCCTCTACCTTCATTTTATGTACATACTCTGGTTCGTCTAATTTGCCGGCTATAACCAAATCAAAATCCGAATCATTCAACAGCGGTACAAGCGTATGAAAATTTTTTTTCCGGTTCACATAACCCATGGTGAATAAAAAAGGTTTTGCTGGCCTATATCCAAATGGCACAAGAGGAGGAATCGTTACATTATGTGTCCCGTTGTGTACAACATGCACTGGCTTATCTTTCACATCCAGGTTAGTGATCACATCGGTTTTACAATGATTGGAAATGCATACGATCGCATCACTACGGTCAATGAGCCTTTGTGTTTTCTGTAAGCTCTCCATCCGTTCCTTGTCGGGCTTATCTTCATGCAGGCAATTCAGGTCATGGATAGTGAGCAGTATCTTAATATGCCTGTTCTTTTGAGGTATTACGATCCTGCCCGATTGAAACGGTGCATGCCAGATATCACAATCCCGTAAAAAGGGCCTGAATAATTTCCCGTGCCATTTTTTTTCTGTGATGCAACCGGCATCAGGGCCAAATGATCCTTTTTCAGCAGGGGGAACATAAAATGAAATACAACCATCCTTTTCTTTATCAAGTTCCTTCTTTACATAAGCTCCCAGGTTAAGGCAGTAATGATACAAACCCGAATCCCTGTATCGCATTAAGCCGCAATCCAGAACGATCTTATACATAAACCCGTTTTTTTACAAAAGAACGCTTTTATTGAAAAAATAATGGTTAAACCTTGAATTTTAGCTTTTCCTTTTAATATTAAGAACTAATTTCCCACATATTTATCACAGCACCCTTGTCTGGAATCATCTGCAGGTATGAGTTTGCACAGTTTTTGATGAATACAGGCAACTTAATTTGCTGCTTTTCGATATAATAAATTAGGCCACATTATATATCACCAGCTTTAACCATTTTTGATAATATGCTAAACCGGATAATATTTGACTGTGAACGGATGAAATACGACAATACCGGTTTGTACCATTACTGTTTAAACCTCGGTAACCACATCACAAAGTTTGTCCTCCCCGGATCTGAGGAACTTACTTTTTACAGTCCTTACGAAACACAGGAACTCTTCTGTGAAAACAGCAATCATATCGTTCAAACGGAATTACACAAATTCAGGTTGCCGCAATTAAAAAAATTTTCAGTGTGGCATGCCACATACCAGGATAGTTATTACCTGCCTTTTTGGAATAAAAAAATAAAAGTGGTATTAACCATTCATGACCTGAACTATATGTACGATGATTCAAAACCCGAATGGAAAAAACGAAGATACCTCCGCCGTTTACAAATGCTCATCAACCGGGCCGATGTTATTATCTGTGTAAGTGATTATGGCAAAAATGATGTACACTTTTATTGTGATGTACATAATAAGCCGGTGCATGTAATTCATAATGGCACCAATTCGCTGAAAGAGCCACTCCTGTATAATAGTTCTTATAAACCCATAAAGCCATTTATATTTTCCCTCGGTACCGTAACCCATAAAAAGAATTTTCACAGCTTATTACCCTTAATCCAGCCGCATAGTAATATGGAGTTGGTAATTGCAGGCCGGATAGATGATACCGATTACTATAATTTTATTCTTGATACGGCAGAAAAAATGGGCATAAAGGGAAACATCCATATAGTTGGCCAGGTATCAGAGACCGAAAAATCCTGGTATTTTAATAACTGCCATGCCTTTGCCTTTCCATCAAATGCCGAAGGTTTTGGGCTTCCCGTTACCGAAGCCATGTCAGTAGGCAAGCCAATATTTCTTTCCCAACGCACTGCATTGCCGGAAATAGGCGGTGATGCTGCCTTTTATTTTAAAAATTTTTCAGAGACCCACATGAATGAAATATTTGTGGCAGGTATGAAACAATACAAACTGTTTAACATGAAAGATGAGATAATCAAAAAAGGCAAAGCCTATTGCTGGGACAATGCAGCCCGGGAATACTGGAAAGTATATCGTTCGTTATATTAATTTCAAACAAGAAATGAAGACCTATCGCCGTTTACTAAAATTTGCAAAACCTTACGGGAAATTCGTTATCCCCTTTTTTTCATTTACACTCATCGCTGTTTTTTTCAGTGTATTCCAGTTTGCTTTGATCATCCCATTATTGAATTTCTTATTCGATCATCAAACGGCCGAAAGCATGAAGCAATATGCTTCGGCGCCTGAGTTTTCTTTCTCTGCATCTTATTTCAAAGACATTTTTTATTACCAGGTTTATCATTTAAAAACACTAAACCCGGTATATGCTTTATATTTTATTGCTGCCATGATCGTACTTGCAGTAATACTCACCAACCTGTTCCGTTTCCTGGCCCAGCGAAGCATGGTAAGTGCCAGGACCCTTTTGGTAAAACGGATCAGGGAAGCCATTTTCACTAAAATGAACCGCCTGCACATGGGTTATTTCACCAAAGAAAAAAAGGGTGATCTGCTCAGCAGGATGAATTCGGATGTTTTTGAGATCGAATCTGTGGCTGCCAATTCACTGGAGGTACTGTTTAAAGAGCCTTATATAATGATCGGGTATTTTATTGCCCTGTTTGCCATCTCTGTAAAACTCACTTTATTCACTTTACTCATCATTCCCATCTCGGCCATCGGTATCGCCACGGTTACCAAAAGATTGCGTAAAGAAGCTTCAGATATGCAGTCATCCATTGGAAGATTGCTCACCATTATTGATGAAAGCCTGATGGGCATGCGTATCATCCGCTCCTTTAATGCTACTGACTTTATTTTAAAAAGGTTTAGCCGTGAAAATGATTTTTATCGCAAGGCCAGCCTGCAGGGTTTCAAAAAAAGAGAACTTGCTCCCATTTTTTCAGAGGTATCGGGTGTGATTGTAGTGGCCTGTATTTTAATTTATGGCGGTAGTATGATCCTGAGGAATAATGGTGTTGATGCATCCGGATTGCAGGCAAGTGAATTCATTGCTTTCATTGCCATTTTTTCGCAGGTCATCAGGCCTGCAAAAGCAATGGTGGTAGCGCTTGCCAATATTCAGCGTGGTGAAGCATCGGGTCAGCGTATCATGGAAGTGCTTGATACAAAGATTGAAGTTGATGATCATCCCAATGCAGTTGCAATGAGATCATTCAATAACCGTATTGAATTCAATGATGTAAGTTTTGGTTATACCGATAAAAAAGTTTTACAAAATATTTCTTTTAGTCTTGAGAAAGGAAAGACACTTGCATTGGTAGGCCCTTCGGGTGTGGGTAAATCAACCATCGCCGATCTGTTACCCAGGTTTTATGATGTAACATCGGGCAGTATAACTATTGATGGAAAAGATATCAGGTCTTATACAATGGAATCGCTCAGAAGCCAGATGAGTTTTGTAACACAGGATATTATTTTGTTCAATGATTCCATCTTCAACAATATCGCCCTGGGCAGGCCCGATGCCAGTGAGGAAGAAGTGATGAGGGCAGCAAAAATTGCCAATGCACATGATTTTATCATGGAAACCGAAGATGGTTACCAAACCAATATCGGCGACAGGGGCATTCGCCTTTCGGGCGGGCAGCGCCAGCGTATCAGTATTGCCCGTGCCGTATTTAAAAACCCTGCCATTTTAATTTTAGATGAAGCTACTTCAGCCCTGGATACAGAATCGGAAAAGTCGGTACAGGATGCATTGAATAATTTAATGCAGGGCAGAACAACATTGGTTATTGCACACCGTTTAAGTACTATCAAAGAAGCTGACGAAATACTTATACTGCAGGATGGTCAGATTGCAGAAAGGGGTAATCATTTTGAACTGATAGAGATTGAAGAAAGTATTTATAAGCGCCTTACGCTGATGCAGAAAATTGCTTAAGTAAATAACCCGGTTTCCCCTGATTTTATCAGAACTTTAATACTTTAAACCTTACTTTTAAGATTCAAAATCTGGTTATATGAAATTCAAACTGATATTTTCTGCATTAATTATTTTTTCTTTACTGCTTGCTTCTTGCGATAAAAATGATAACCCAGGAACCAACAGTCCGGGCAATATACCTGAAAAAACCATGTCCAATATTGCCTATGGTACAGACCCGTTGCAAAAGATGGATATCTATTTACCTGCCAACAGGAGTATGGCCACTACCAAAGTTATGATACTGATACATGGTGGAGGATGGACAATAGGAGATAAAGCAGATTTTGCCATGTACATGGATACCTTGAAAAAAAGGATTCCCGATTATGCCATATTTAACCTCAACTACCGCCTGGCTTCATTTGGGGTAAATTTATTCCCTACGCAGGAGATGGACATAAAAGCGGCTATTGACTTTATTTATGCCAACCGTTCCAGTTACCTTATCAGCGATAAATATGTAGCAATGGGTGCAAGCGCCGGAGGGCATCTTTCTTTATTACAGGCTTATAAATACAGCAGCCCGGTAAAGATCAAAGCCGTGGTTGACTTTTTTGGCCCCACGGATATGGCGGACATGCATAATAACCCGGGAGATTGTCCTGCGGTTACCATCGCTCTTTTACTAAGCGGAACGCCCACCACAAACCCTTCCATGTACCAGCAATCGAGCCCATTAACTTATGCAACAACGGCAACAGCCTGCCCGACCATTATTTTACAGGGCGAATTAGATCCTTTAGTGAATGCTATAAGGCAATCGCTGGCACTAAAAACCAAATTAACAAATCAAGGAGTGACTAATCAGTATGTTTTGTACCCGGGCCTTCATCACGGCGATGACTGGAGCCCTGCAACATACACCGATGCGTTTAATAAGATACAGGCTTTTTTGGCAGCCAATGTTCAATAATAATCTGAGTACTTAAATATTACAGCATTTGCTAACCAGCGGATGTTTTTTTTATTTTACTTTGTGCTAATGAAGAAATGGATTTACATATTTGTACCCGCCTTGTTTTTTTGCAACCCAACCTCTCTTGCACAAAATGAGGAAGCTGTTTATGCTCCTAATACCACTAAGGAGAACCGGTCAAAGGAATACCGAAATCTTGTTAATGTCATCAATAAAAACCTTGCGCTTCCGCTAACTGATTCTACAGAAGAAAACTGGCAGGATGCATTTGAAGCACTGAAATATATTAATCACAGGACCCTATGGGTGGATAATAAAATAAAACTGGCTTTTTTCGATTCGCTGGAAAAAAGAAGTCTCTCTTTTCAGCGATCATTACTTGAACTGGCTTATTCCAATTACAAAGGAAAATTTATTGAAGCTGCATACTGGTTGATGAAAAGAACAAAAGACCCAAAGATCTTTGCCACAACAGCTGAATATTATCTTGCCGGCAATAAAGACCCAAACGCATGGAACAGGGTAATCAAAATTTTCTCAAAACGGTCAGATAAAGATGATAATATCCCTGCATTTTATGGCATGCTTACCGGCCTGATGTCGGGATATTCAGATAAAAAAGATTTGAATTCATTCTTTGCCAATTTAAGAAATTCGGTTCCGGGACATGTACTCCTTATCAGTTTCCAACGTAAGAACAGGAACTATCCGGGCATTGCCGTAATAAGAGACCAGCATGGTAATTTTATAAAAAATGATAAAGGCGATATCTTTTCTGTTCCGCAGTTGGCAAGAAGCCATAGCAACATGCCTTTTTACCTATCCAATGGCAATACACCACAGGGTCTTTTTCGCATGAATGGTTTTGATGTAAGCAAGAGCATGTCTATTGGGCCAACTACCAATATTCAATTAATGATGCCTTACGAAACCAGTCCCAGAATTTTTCTGAATGATCCTTCTATCCAGGATTCGGCGTGGACAGAAGACCTGTATAAACTACTGTTACCCGATAATTTAAAGGATTACCTTCCGCTTTATGAATCATTTTTTGCCAGCAAAGCAGGCCGCACAGAAATAATAGCCCATGGCACAACAGTAAATATCGATTATTATAAAAGCCAGGCTTACTACCCTTTTACCCCTACAGAGGGTTGCTTATGTACCAAAGAAACCTGGAGTTTGCTCAATGGAAAGAGAGTTGAAAGCGACCAGCAAAAACTGGTGAATGCTTTAAAAAAGGCAGGGGGAGCAAATGGCTATTGTATTGTAATTGAAATTGACAACCAGCAAAAACCTGTGAGTTTGTATGATATTTTACCTTACCTGAAGTAAATATTAATGAGCAAGGCATCTCCTGGCCTCTTTAACTGCTTAAAAATGAATATTGGGCAGGTTCTCCCCCCGTAAAATTCCACCCTCTCCTGTTTTTTAACCATTTTGAAAATGGCCGAAATACAACATTCCCCAAAGGGAAATACCTACGTAAATAATTTACACACATGGGCAATAACGCAAACAATTCCTCGTTTTAAATCAGTGGTTTAAGATGTTTTCCTGCTTATGTGAGACTGGTCAATATTCTTCAGCCACCCTAAAATCCTTTTATCTCTTGATAGACTAAACCTGATCCGATGAAACCATGTTTACACAACTTTGTGGGAAAGTGTACGCTGATTCTGCTATTCTGTTTTACAATCCTCTCCAAATCATATTCACAAGCATTACTTTTTGGCGAAAAAGTTAAATGGGAAGTTGGCTTCAACTTTGGCCCCAGTTTCTTCCTGGGCGACCTGGGCGGGAATTCAGGTAAAGGAACCAATAACTTAAAAGACATGAATTTTGAGTTTACCAAATTCATGAAGGGGGCTTTTATAACCATGTATCCTAAAAGCTGGATTGGTTTAAGAGTTGCTGCAGATTATACTTACCTGGAGGGTGATGATGCGATAATAAATACTACCGGCATCAATGAGCTATGGCGCAAGCAGCGTAACCTCGATTTTAAGACTTCTGTAATAGAAGGATATTTCGCCATAGAGGTTTTTCCAACTATGTTTTTTTACAGGAACTCCGAATATGAACCAAGATTAAGGCCTTATATTATGGGAGGAATCGGTATATTCCATTTCAACCCACAAGGCTCATATACAGATGCCTCAGGTAATAAAAGCTGGTACTACCTGCAACCATTACGTTTGGAAGGCCAGGGAATGCCTGAATATCCCTACAGCAAACCATACAAGTTAACACAGATGAATATCCCTTATGGTGGTGGGCTAAAATATTATTTATCCGACAGGATAAACCTCAGTGGTGAATTACTGTACAGGAAAACATTTACCGACTACATTGATGATGTAAGTAAGAAATATATTGACCCGGCTAATTATACAAAATATTTATCCAGCCAGGAAGCCACATTGGCATATAAACTATCAGATAAGTCCGTAGGGATCATTTATCCCGGAATGACGAGGTATCCTGCCGGTACACAGAGAGGCGATCTAAAAGATGCTGACACTTATTTTTCCATAGTATTAAAAGTTGGCGTAAGGCTGGGCCCGATATATGAAAGTTCTTTTGCAAAAAGTGCAATGAGGCAGACAAGATGCCCATCAGTATATTAAGAATAAAATAAACCGATATGAATGATAATTTTCAACTAAACCCAAGAGCTTATAAAGCGATTGTAATATTTACTACGTGTCTTTTACTGGCGATACAACTTATCAAATAAGGTGTGTCCGTAAGTATAACTTTATAAGTGCAAATGATACAATAGAAATTAACCCCCGAGGAGCCTATGGATATTTTAATATCCGCAGATTACCCCTGAAACCACAACTTTTAAATTTCGTTGACATCATTTACACTTTTCAAAAAACAAAAATCCATGACTATGAGCATGGATTTTTTAGTTTAATTCTGCTTTTAAAAATTTTGCCGTAAAACTTTCCGTAACCTTCACCAGCGCCTCAGGAGTTCCTTCAAATAAAATCTGGCCTCCCCCATCTCCGCCTTCGGGCCCTATATCGATGATATGATCGGCCACTTTTATCACATCTATATTATGCTCAATTACTAAAACGGTATTACCCCGGTCAACCAGCTTATTGATCACTTCAAGCAAATGCTGTATATCCTGAAAGTGAAGCCCTGTTGTAGGCTCATCAAGTATATAAAATGTTTTACCCGTATCTTTTTTCCCCAGTTCGGTGGATAGCTTTACCCTTTGTGCCTCACCGCCACTCAGCGTTACAGCACTTTGCCCCAGTGTGATGTATCCCAATCCAACATCCTGCAGCACTTTTATTTTACGATAGATATAAGGCACGGGCTGAAAGAATTCCACCGCTTCATCTACGGTCATATCCAGCACATCACTAATTGATTTTCCCTTGTACCTTATTTCAAGTGTTTCCCTATTGTACCTCCTGCCATTACATTTTTCACAATGCACATACACATCAGGCAAAAAATTCATTTCTATAACTCTCATCCCTCCGCCTTCGCAAACATCGCACCTGCCACTCTTTACATTGAATGAAAAACGTCCTGCATTATATCCCCTGATCTTTGCTTCGGGCACTGCAGCAAAAAGTGTCCTGATGTCGGTAAAAAATCCACAATAGGTTGCCGGGTTACTTCTCGGTGTCCTGCCAATCGGGCTTTGATCAATTTCTATCACCTTATCTATATGCTCAAGACCGTTCACTGCTTTATATTCCAATGGGTTTGCTTTTGAATTATAGCAGTATTTGCTCAATAGTGGATACAATGTTTCATTTATCAATGTTGATTTACCACTCCCGCTTACCCCGGTAATCAATATTAATTTACCCAACGGAAATTGTACATTCACTGCCCGCAGGTTATTTCCACTTACACCCTGTAACCCGATGAATTTCCCGTTTCCCTTTCTCCGCTCTTTGGGAACTGCAATTTTTTTTGCCCCCAGTAAATAAAGTGCTGTTTCAGATTTTGAATCCAATATGGTTTGAGGTGTGCCTATAGCAACAATTTCGCCTCCATGCTTACCGGCCATGGGGCCAATATCAACTAAATAATCTGATGCCAGCATAATATCCTTATCATGCTCAACTACCAATACACTATTACCAATATCTCTTAAATGTTGCAGCGCAGCAATCAATCGTTGATTATCCCTTTGATGTAAACCAATACTTGGTTCATCCAGGATATAAGTGATACCCTGCAACTGAGATCCAATTTGTGTAGCCAGCCTTATCCGCTGCGATTCACCGCCGCTAAGGCTTTTAGAGGGGCGATTAAGAGAAAGGTAAGTCAACCCCACATCAAGCAAAAACTGCAACCGCTCCCTTATCTCTTTTAAAACATCTTTTGCTATTGAGTTTTGTTTTTTGTCAAGCCGCAATTCAATACCATCAAACCAGGCAGCCAGGTTATCCAGGTTCAACTGGCTTAGCTCGGCAATATTCCTGTTGTCTAACTTAAACCAGAGGCTTTCTTTTTTCAATCTTGTCCCATTGCAGGTATTGCATTTGGCAAGCTGCATATATTTTTCAACCCATTCTCTCAGCACATCTGTACTTTGCGAAGAAGAAAACCAACGCTTGAGCATTGGAATGATCCCTTCATAGCTGCCTGTATAAAATTCAGGTATGGTCTCATCACTCATATCCATTTCAAGTGCCGGGTT
>Ga0138256_10003651_pt1 | contig 16334 bp, 13 predicted proteins | sample KNB2016incub_MG_FD_105486 | JGI IMG/M metagenome (GOLD analysis project Ga0138256, IMG submission 105486) | Active sludge microbial communities from wastewater in Klosterneuburg, Austria - KNB2014incub_MG | ecosystem: Engineered > WWTP > Activated sludge > Unclassified | place: Austria... | reverse complement strand
GCTCCCCGTGCTCATCGCCCGGCTGCAGCTCCACGACGCGCCGGAACTCGCGCACGGCTTCGTCGAGCATCCCGGTCTTGTAGAAGGCCACCCCCAGGTTCCGGTGCTCCGTGACGCGCGACTCTGTGCTCAGTTGGTCGGGCGCGCGTGCCCTACCCACGCCTTGCAAGAAGCCGGCGGTCAGCAGGCCGTAGAGCGCCTTGCCGACCTCGAACTCTCCGAGCCCTGACTCGTCGACGAGGGCAGTCACGTCGCGCCGGCCATCGACCAGCGGCGCCAGCACCTCCTGCTCGGGTGTCAGGATGACCTCCGCCCGCGCGATGTGGTCGAGGTCGATGGCGAAGATGAGGTCGAAGCTCGAGATCTTCTTCTCGATCAAGCTCCACTCGTCGATCCGGCGCGCCCCTTCCAGCAGCAACGACTCGGGATTGATGGAGACGAGGATGTCCTGCGCGTCGGGCTGCACGTCCGCCTCGAACGAGAACGTCCCTTCGGTCCAGGTGAAGAGGAAGTAGACGGCCTCTTCGATCTGGTGCTTGATGTACTGGTGCAGCTCCTCGCGCGCGATCACGCGATGCTCGATGAGGATCTCACCGATCTTGCGCCCCGGCGCCCCGGACTGGAGGGCGATCGCGTCGTCGAGCTCGCCCCGGGAGATGAGCCCATGCTTCACCAGCAGGTCCCCGAGGCGATCGCGCCGGTTCACGATGGAGGCGAAGCTGATGCGTCCGCGGTCGAAGAAGATGTTGCCGAAGGCGTGGCGATGCGTGACGCTCAGGCAGCCGCTCTTCTTGCCCATGGCGAGGAGCTGCAGCACATCGGGCAGGGAGGCCTCACGCAGGGAGCCGCGGATTGCCATCAGCGCAGCTCCTCGACCACGCGGCCATCGATCCCGGGCCAGTCCAGCACGACCTTTTCGGCATCGAGAAAGAACGAGTCCACCGCGTGCGGTTCGCGCGCGAGGGCGTCGAAGTCGACGGCCTCCAGCCCGACCGGCGGCGTCGGCGTCCGGTCGAGGAGAACGTCGATCGTCGGGGCCGCTGCCTCATCGCCGACCGGGACCGGCGTGTCCCGCCCGAAGCGTTCGTCGGCCTGCTCCGGTCCCATCTCGGCGACCAGCCCTCCCTCGAAGCGGGAGCGCAACCGCGACTGCAGCCCCGTCAGCTGCGCCAGCGGGCGATCGCAGGTCAGGATCATCTGCCGCCCCGCCTGCTGCAGCTCGTTGAACAGGTGGAAGAATTCGTCCTGCGTCCGCTCCTTGCCATCCAGCGCCTGCACGTTCTCCACGATGAGGACGTCGGCCGCGCGATAGCGAGCGCGCCAGCGTTCGATCGCGCCCTGCTGCAGGGCATCGATCAGCTGCTCCACGTAGTCGCCGGCGTCGACACAGGCGATGCACCACGTCCCCCCGTCCCGAGTGCGCAGCGCGTTGCCGACGGCGTGCGCCAGGTGCGAGATGCCGGCGCCGGCGGGTCCATGCACAAACAGCGGATTGTAGCGACTCCCCGGCGCCTCGACGATGGCCGACGCTGCCTGGATGACCACGCGGTTGTCCGGGGTGCGCACCAGGTCGTTGAGTCGAAGGCCGGGGCGCGGCCCGGGCAGCGGATCCGTGCGCGCCACGGTCTTCGCGAGGAAATCCTCGGCGTCGGCCACGCGCTCCGGGTCGCGAAAGAGCTCGAGGCCGGCGCAGCGGGGGTCGAGACGGACCGCCTCGGACTCGAGCCAACGCAGGCGCTCGACGTCGGCCGCCATCGCCGCCTCCAGCGCCTCGACGTCCTGGGGCTCGTGCCGCTCCAGCGCGCGCGAGAGTCGATCGGTCCGGAATCCCTCGGCCGACCAGAGCACGATGCGCTCGCCCAGTCGCACGCGCCACGTCTCCACCGACTCGGCCACCGAGGTCGCGAGATCCGAGAGAAAGGCCTCGAACTCATCCGAGGCGGGCGGTGCCGGCGGCGCCGGCGTGTGCAGGGCGCCGACCACGTGCCAGACGTCGGCCACGCCCAGTGGCACCTCGAGCAGGGACTGGTGCGCGACGAGGCGGTTGAGCGAACCTTGCAACTCGCGGACGTTGGTCGCCGGGGTCCGGGCCAGTTCCTCCAGCACGCCCGCGGCGAATCGCACGCCGCGATCGCCGCACTTGCTACGGAGGATCGCCACGCGCGTCTCGTAATCCGGCACCCCGACGTCGACGATCAGCCCCCCGGCGAGCCGGGAGATGAGCCGCTCGTCCACGTCGGAAATCTCGGTCGGCGGGCGATCGCAGGTCATCACGATCTGTCGCCCGCTCCCCTGCAGGGCGTTGAACACGCGCAGGACCTCGCTCTGCGTCTCGACGCGGCCGGTCAGGAACTGCACGTCGTCGAGCAGGAGCAGGCCGACGCCGGCATACCGTCGCTTGAAGCCGTCGGCCTGTCCCGTGGCGATCGCCTGGTGCAGCTGCGAGACAAAGTCGTCGAGCGTGAGGTACTCGATGGCGAGGCCAGGATGCAGCTGGCGAGCGTGGTGCCCGATGGCCCCCAGCAGGTGCGTCTTGCCGAGCCCCGACGAGCTGTAGATGAACAGCGGGTTGTACGCGGCGCCGGGGGCATCGGCGACCGCGCGCGCCGCCGACGACGCCAGCCGGTTGGCCGCGCCGATCACGAAGTTGTCGAAGCGAAACCGGCCGTCGAGCACGCCCTACCTCCCGGCGCCGACGCCGGGAGCCGTCGCGCCCAGTCGGCGCAACACCAGTTCCGACGTCCAGCGCAGTGTTTCGAAGACTCCCGTGCCGACCAGTGCGTCGGCGGCGAAGCTCGGCACCGCGCGAAAGTTCAGCGCCTCGTCGAGCTCCTCCGGCGAGCCGATCAGCTCGCGCGGGAGATCCTGCTTGTTGTACTGCATGACGACCGGCAGGCCCCGGGCGTCAACGCCCTGCTCCGCCAGTACTTCGTGCATGTCCCGCAGGCTCTCGAGATTCGCCTCCAGCTGCTGCCGCTGCGAGTCGGCGACGAACACGACGCCGTCCGCGCCCTGGAGCACCAGCTTGCGGGTGGTGCGGTAGTAGATCTGCCCGGGAACGGTGTAGAGCTGGAAGCGGGTCTTGAAGCCGGACACCGTACCCAGGTCGAGGGGGAGGAAATCGAAGAACAGCGTGCGTTCGTTCTGCGTCGCCAGCGAGACCATCGCCCCGCGGCGCGCGGCGGGGACGCTATCGTAGATGTAGTGAAGGTTGGTCGTCTTGCCCGACCGACCGGGGCCGTAGTACACGATCTTGCACGTGAGTTCGCGCGCGGCGTAGTTGACGATCGGCATGGGATATTCGCTGGCGAGGGGTCTCCCCTCAGGCCAGCCCCTCCAGCGCACGCGTGAGCGCGAGTCGGATCATGCCCGGACTGGTGTCGCGCTCCGCGAGGACCACCAGCAACAGTCGACCGCGGGCGGCGGCGAGCAGCCGGCCGGCCGCCGCCTCGAGCGCGACGACGCGCACCGCGCCCAGCGCACCGACCGCCGCGGCCTGGTGTGCGCGACGACACAGCGCCGTGGCGAACGCAGCGAGCGCATCGACGTCCACGTCGACGTGCGAAGACGAGGCGATCGTGAGGGCGTCGTCGAGCGACGTCAGGAGGACGGCCCGCACACCGCGGATGCGCGCCAGCGCCGACAGGTCGGGGACGACCGGTGCGTGGCTCACAGCGCCTCCAACCAGCCGTTGGCCCGCCGACGGGCCCGTTCGACGAGGAGTCGCGGCAGGCCAGACGGCGTGCCGGCCGGCGTGGCGATCACCGTGATACAGTCCGACGCCGCGGGCGCGAGTGCCATGGTCCCGTCCTCGCACTCGACGAGCAGCCGTTCCCATGCCCCCAGTTGCAGCTGCAGGCGCGCACGCTCCACGTCGGCCGTGAGACCCGAGAGCTCGGCGCCCAGTGCGTGGGCATGATCGACGCCAGCAGCGCCGGTTGCGCGCCCGGCGATGACGAAACCTGCATCGTCCACCAGGAGCGCCGCGTGGGCCCCCTCGTCCTCGAGCGACGCAAAGATGTCCTGCGCCCCGCGCGTCAGCGGGTGCCGAGCCGGGGTGGGCACCGCGGCCGCCACGGGCGCCGCAGCGAACTGCCGTCCTGCGGCGAGCACGCGCGCATCCGTCGGGGCCAGTGCCTGCGCCCCCTCCCACCAGCGCGTGGCCGTTGCCCGGTCCCCGCCCGCCAGCGCGATCCAGCCCATGCCGAGCAGCGCCCCCACGTGCCGCGCGTCGAGGCGCAGCGTCATTTCCCACTCGTCACGCGCACGACCGAGATCCCCGGCATCTGCCGCGATCCGGGCCAGGGCGTCGTGTCCATCCGCGTGGTACGGGTGGCGCGCGAGCCCGCGCAGTGCCGTGCGCTCCGCGGCCGGCAGCTGGCGGGCGCGTCGCAGCGCATCGGCCAGCGCTACCCACGCCATGCCGCCGGGGTCGCGCGCCATGGCCTCGCTCAGTCGGGCGATCTCGTCAGGCATCGACCGCCTCCAGCACCGCGCTCAGTCGTGAGGCATGGGCAATTGCGTCGCGCGCCTGGTCGCCCAGCAGCGATCCGGCGGCGACGACGACTACGCGCTGCCAATGGGCGATGGCCTGTCCCAGCTCGCCGCGCCGAGCGGCCAGGCGCGCCGCCTCCATCAGGGCGACGGCGTTTCGGCCGTCCAGCTCCAGCGAGCGACGCAGCTCCTCCTCACCTTCCAGTTCGCGATCGAGCTGGAAGAGGGCGCGGGCCAGCAGGAGGCGCGCCTCGGGATCGCGAGGGGCGAGTGCGACGGCCGACGCGGCGAGGTGCAGCGCCGCGTCGGCGCGCTGGTCGCGCAGCGCGTCACGCACGTCGTTGAGCAGGGTGGCCAACTCGGCCGGTTCGGGGTCGGCCACGGCGACCAGCGTCGGCTCGCGCACGCCGACCACGCCGGTTGCCACGAGGCCGAAGACGATCCGGGCGACCTCGAAGTCGCTCTGGCCGAGGGTGGCGGCCACGGAGCGCAGGTCGGACTCGCCATCGATCGCGGCAAGCACCTCCCACTCGTGGGGGAGCAGTTCGAGCGACGGGGCATGGCGCGGGTCGACGGGGGCCAGCGACGGAATGACGCCCACATGGGGAATGCGCGGCTGCATGCGCGTCCACTCATCGATGCGTCGCGCCCCCTCCATCAGCAGGGCCTCGGTGGTCACCGCCGTGGTCGCGTCGACCGTGGTGCCGTCGAGGTCGACCTCGGCGAATGAGAAGAAGCCCTCCTGCCAGGACATCAGCTCGAAGACGACCGCCTCGACCTGGCGTCGCACCTGCCGGTCGAGCTCGCGCTGCGAGACCACGCCCTGCTCGACGAGCAGCTCGCCAAGCCGGCGGGTCTCTCCCGCGGCCTGCTGGGTTGCACGTGCGCGCGACAGGTCGCTGTCGCTGACCTTGCCGGACTGCACGAGCAGAGCGCCTAACGGGTGCGGGTTGGAGCGCACCGTGGCCGAGATCACCCGGCCGTCCTTGAAGTAGACGGTTCCCTCGTTGTCCCGGAGCGCGGAGGTCACGCGCAGGCGGCCCGTCTTCCGGCTCAGGTCGAGGAGCTGGAAGACGTCGTGGATGCCGAGTTCGCGGAGTGGACCCTCGATGGCCATGCTACCGCTCGTCCCGGTGCGGGCGGCCGACGAAGATCCGCCGCAGGTCGTGCGCCGTGCGGGCCTCGCGGCGGGCGCGACGGGCAAACGCGCTGGCCGGCTCGAGCTCGACGACGCGCTCCCACTGGACGATCGCCTCGTCGTATCGATGCCCCTCGGCGAGCACGGCGCCGTGGAGGTACAGCGCGCCCACGTGCTCGGGATCGAAGCGCAGCACGCGGGCGACTGCGAAGCGCGCATCCTCGCGCTGCCCCGTCACGTGCAACGACTCGCCAAGCGACGCGAGCGCATCGAGGTGGTACGGGTCGCCCTCGAGGAAGCGCGCGAGCACGCCGATCGTGCCGGCGGCGTTCCCCGTCTCCCGTCGCAGCGCGGCCAGGGCGAGCACGGCGTCGCCGTAGGTCGGAATGGTGGTGAGGGCGGCCACCAGCTCCCGTTCGGCGTCCTCGAACAACCCGGCCGTCCGCAGCAGCTCCGCGAGCTGCAACCGGCAGGCGGCGAAGTCCTCGTCGAGGGCGATCGCGTGCCGGTACGACTCGATCGCCAGCAGGTCGTCGCCCATCCCGTGCGCCACGCGGCCGATCGCCTGCAGGACGTCCGGGCGCATGGGGGCCAGTCGGCGGGCGCGGGCGAGGACCGCCTGCGCCCTCACCGGCGCGTCGGACTCGGCCTGCCCTTCCACCAGGACCTCAGCGTACACCTCGGCGACGAGCAGCAGCGCGTCGACATCCTCTCCGCGATGGGCGTCGACCCACTGCGCAACCTGGTTGGCTTCGTCGTGGCGCCGCAACTGCACGAGCGCACGCAGCTCGCCGACCCAGGCGGCGGCCAGCGACGGGCTCAGCGCCCGCGCCTCCCGATACCGTTCCAGCGCCTCACCCGTTGCGCCGTGCAAGAGGTAGACATCGCCGAGTGCGACCAGCCCGAGGTCGCGCGGCGCGCCCTCGGCCATCGCGCGCCGCAGTTCCGCGCTCGCGAGGTCGAGGTCACCCTCGGACGCAAGCGCGAGCCCGGCGGCGACCGAGTGAGACCCGCGCGTTCCTCCGCGCTGGGACGGCGCCGGCGCCAGCTCGTCGAACAGCTCGTCGAGCGCCTGCGGCTCGAAGGCGAAGTCGGCCACGCCCCCCGCGCGCTGTTCCCCGTCCAGCTCGGGCGCCACCTCGAGCAGCGGATCCTCGAACTCGAGGTCGACGGCGAGCTCGAACTTCTGCGGCGAATAGTACGGATCGAGTTCCAGCGCCCGCTTGGTCTCGCGCAGCGAGCCGGCGAAGTCGCCGAGGTTGGACAGGGCGAAGCTCAGGTTGTAGTGCGCCTCGGCATAGTCGACGCGTGCCTCCACCGCGCGCGCGAAGGCGTTGCGGGCATCCTCGAACTTGCGCAGGTGCGCCAGCACGAGGCCGACCCCGTTCCATGCCACCGGGTGCTCCGGCGCGAGGCGCAGCACCTGTCGGTACGCCTCCAGGCAGCGCTGGTGCTCGTTCTGCCGCAGCAGGAGCAAGGCCAGGTTGAGCCGGCCCTTGATGAAGCCCGGCTCCAGCTGCAGCGCACGTCGGAAGGCGTCGAACGCCCGGTCGGGGCGCGCCCCATGCACATGCGCCACCCCGAGGTTGTTGAGGGCGAGCACGTACGCGCCGTCGGCCTCGACCGAGCGCTCGTAGCTCGCCGCGGCCTCGGCGTGCCGCCCGTCCTGGTGGAGGGCGATGCCGCGTTCATTCCACAGCTTGGGGGAGTGCGGATGTTCCTGCAGCAGCCGGTCGTACAGCTGCACGGCCGCCGCCGAGTCCTTGCGCAGCAGGTGCATCTCGGCCATGGCCTGCAGCACGAGCGTGCGGTCCTCGCCGCGGTCGAGCGCGAGCCGATACTCGTGCAATGCCTCGGCGAGGTAGCCCTTCTGCCGGAAGGCGAGCCCGAGGTTGAAGTGCGCGAGCTGGGCATCGCCCGCCACGTCCATGACGTTCGAGAGCCCACGCGCCTCGCGCGCCTCGCGCACCCGCTCGTACGATCGCGCGTCGAATCGCTCCAGCGACAGGTTCGCGTGGGCGCGGCCTAACGACGGATTGATCTGCATGGCGCGCTGGGTCGCCGTCCCGGCGTCCTCGTGCCGCCCGAGGTCACCCAGGACGAAGCCGAGCAGGTAGAGCGCGTCTGCGTCGTCGGGGGCCAGGTCCACCGCGCGTTGCAGGTGGCGCAGCGCCTCGTCGTTCAGGCCGCGATGATAGGCCGTCTGCCCCAGGTGGAAGTGCAGGATCGCCCGGTCCGGGGCCACCTCGACGGCGTACTGGAGCCAGCGTTCGGCGTGCTCCAGGTCGCCGCCGGCCGACTCGGCCAGCGCCAGGTGCAACATCGCCTCGACGTCGTCGGGATCGTCGCGCAGCAGCGCGCCGAACGCGTCCGCCGCCCGTCGCGTGTCGCCCAGCAGGGCGTACGTGCGTCCCACCTCCCAGCGCGCGGCGCGGTCGCCGGGCTGCGTCGCCAGCTGCTCGCGCAGCACCTGCAATCGCGCGTCGTAGAAGCCCGAGTTGAAGTAGGCAATCTCGAGGTTGCGCTGTGCGATCGTCATGCGCGAATCGAGTTCGAGCGCGCGCGTGAACTCGGCGACCGCCTCGGCGGTCATCCCCTTCTTGTAATAGAGGACGCCGAGGTTGTTGTGCGCGCCGGCATCGTCGGGATCGATGCGGTGCGCGAACGACCGCAGCGTCTCACGATCACGCTCGGAGGACAGGACGGCCGGCATCTGGTCAGTCCAGCCGCACCGCCCGCAGGATCGCCCGAAGCGACGGCATGTCGGGGAGCAGGAGGAAGAAGCCGCGCAGCCGCTCGTTGGCGTCCTGCATGAAGAACTCGGTCTCGACGCAGAACACGAGGTCGCGGTCGGAGCCGAACTGCAGGTACGCGGTGGTGAGCACGGCGCGCGACATGTCGATGGCGAGCGACGGGGGCGACGGCAGGAGCATCAGCCCCATGAAGTCGCTCAGTGCGTTCATGTACGCCCCGCTGAGGATGTTGCCCGCCTCCTTGATCGCCGACTGCTCGAGCTCCGTCAGCTCGCCCTCGCCCGCGGTTGGACGTCGCAGCAGCAACTCGGCCAGCCGGACCGCCGTCGACTTCGGGAAGACCAGCAACGTGCGGCCGGTCAGGTCGCCCAGCATGTTCATGAGCACCGCGGCAACCGGCTCATCCGGATGGGCGACGCAGGGCGGGACCTCCTCGAGCGGCGTGATGTTGATCGTCGGCACCGCAATCATGATCGTCTGCCCCGTCATCTGCGACAGGGCCGTCGCCGCATGTCCGGCGCCGATGTTCGCGACCTCGCGGAGGGCGTCCAACTGCATTGGCTTGAGGCTCAGCAGGTCGTACATCACTCGCTCCTAGAGCAGGCTGCTCACTTCGAGGATCAGCGCCGCAGATCCGTCGCCCTGGATCGTGGCACCGTTGAAGCACGTCGCCGCGCCACGCACCGCGTCGAACGGCTTCACGACGATTTCTTCCCGTCCCAACAACTGGTCCACCACCAACCCCGCCGTCCGGTCGGCCACGCGGAGCAGCACCACGTGCGACGTGGCCGCATCCCCGCGCGCGCACCCGACGACGTCGCGCAGGTGCAGCAACGGGAGGACCTCTCCCCGTATGACGATCACGTCGCGTCCGCGTACCGTGCGCACCAGTCCCCGCGTCAGCTGGAGCGTTTCGGTGACGTGCGTCAACGGCAGTGCGTACGCTTCGTCCCCAACCCGGGCCATCAAGGCCGGGATCACCGCCAGCGTGACCGGGAGTCGCAGGGAGAAGCTCGTCCCCGTCCCCGGACCGGTGCGCAGCTCGACCGTCCCGCCCAGGGCGCGGATGCGGGACAGGACCGCATCGATCCCGACCCCTCGTCCGGAGAGATCCGTCACCCGGTCGGCGGTGGAAAAACCGGCTCGCGAGATGACCCGAAGGATCTCGTCGTCGTCGAGTGCCTCGCGCTCGGCATCGACCACCCCCTGCGCCTGCGCGGTGCGCAGCACGCGGTCGCGATCGACCCCGCGCCCGTCGTCGGCGACGCGAATGACCACGGCGCTCCGCTCGCGCGAGGCGCTGAGCGTCAGGCGTCCGGTCGGCGGCTTTCCCGACGCCACCCGGGCCGCAGGCGGCTCGATGCCGTGGTCCACGGCGTTGCGCAGCAGGTGCACGAGCGGGTCGGCCACCTGCTCGAGCAGGGATCGATCCAGTTCGATCTCCCGCCCCTCGACGACGAACTCGACGTCCTTCCCCAGCGTGCGGGCGGCGTCGCGCACGACCCGGGGAAACCGATCGAAGACCTGCCACACCGGGACCATGCGCGCCCCGAGCACCCCATCCTGCAGCGCGCCGACGAGACGCGACGCCTCGGTGACCACATCGTCCAACATCGGGTCTGCATGCGCGCTCGCTCGCTGGGCGAGGCTCCCGCGCACGATCATCAGCTCCCCGACCAGCGACATGAGATGATCGAGACGTCGCAGGTCGATGCGGACGTAGCGCTGGAGCGGCGCCTTCAGGACCTCGTTGCCCCAGGCGGCCTCGAATCGTTCGCTCGCGTCGGCGAGCAGGGAGCGGTCCGCCCCGGGCGGCAGGTCCGCCAACCTGGTGCTCGACGGGTCCGAGGCCGCGTCGGGCGCGTTCTCGCACGCGTCCGAGCGGTCGGGGTCTCGCGCGATCGCGACCGTGGCCACGCTCCCTGCCCCCTGAATCGTGCGGGCGATCGTCGCGTCGTCGGCCTCGGTGGCCACGCGCAGGGCCAGCTGTCCATCGAAGTCGTCCGCCAGCAGCGCCACTTCGTCCGGCGACGCGCCGAGCACGGCGCCGAGGGTGCGGGCCCGCGCGACGACCAACTGCGCCCGTGCGCCCGGAAGGATCGTCCCCGGCTCGAGCGAGACGGACACCACCACTCCACCGGACCCTGGGGGAGGCCTGCGACGAACGGTTGGCAGCGTCGACAGCGGCGTCGCGGACGACGCCGACCCGCTCCGGCCCTGCAGTCGATCGACCAGCGATGTGACATCGAGCGCCGACGCCGGCCCGGCATCTGCCTGGACGGACGAAGTTTCGATCGCCGACTCCAGCGCATCGGCGGCATCGAACAGGAGTCCGAGGTGCGCGGGTTCGAGCGGCTGCTCCCCCGCGCGCACGCGCGCGAGCAACGACTCCATCGCGTGCGACAGCGCCGCGACCGAATCGTACCCCATCACCGCACTCATGCCCTTGACGGTATGAACCGCCCGGAAGAGCTCGTTCACCGACTCGCCTCCGCGCACCGTGGACGGTGGCGACTGCTCGAGGGCGATCAGTGACTGGTTGATGGAGACGAGGTGATCGCGCGCTTCCGTGAGGAAAAGCTCGCGGTAGCGGGCGGAGTCCATCGGCGCGCCGACGAATTATCGCGCCAAGGCGTCAGCCCAGGACGCGCTGCACCGCCTCCAGCACGCGCGACGGCTGGAAGGGCTTCACGACGAAGTCCTTGGCTCCCGCCTGGATCGCCTCAACCACGAGTGCCTGCTGTCCCATGGCGCTGCACATCAGCACCTTGGCCGTGGGGTCGTCGCGGGTGATCTCGCGGACCGCGTCGATCCCGCCCATGTCGGGCATGACAATGTCCATCGTCACCAGGTCGGGGCGCAGGTCGCGATACTTGTTGACCGCCTGGGCACCCGTCTCTGCTTCGCCCACCACGTCGAATCCCGCCTGTTGCAGGATGTCGCTCAGCATGGTGCGCATGAAGATGGCGTCGTCGCAGATCAAGACCGTATGGCTCACGCTCAATTCTCCCTCGGCGGTGGCTCGCGCTGGCGCGCGCCTCCCCTAGGCGAACGTCTGCCGCGCGAGTTCCTGGAGCTCCACCGCAAGGACGACTCGGTCACCGAAATGTCCCAAGCCGACGACCGCCGGGTCGCTGGATCCCTCGGTCGCCGGCAGCAGCTCCTCCTCGGCAAACGACAGCACGTCGTGCACGTCGTCCACCAGCAGGCCGATCGTGCGCGCCTCTGTGACCGCGATGACCACGGACGGGTCGGCGACGAGTGCCCCGCCCTGCCCGAACCGGGTCGCCAGGTCGATCACGGTGACCAGTGTGCCGCGCACGTTGAGCAGCCCGCGGACTGCGGGCGGGGCACCGGGTAGGCGCGTCATCGCGCGGGCCGGCACGATTTCACGGACCAGCCCCTGGTCGACCGCGAACAGGGCCCCGCCTCCCTCCACGATGAGGAAGGGACGGCTCACGACGCCCCCGGGTCGTTGTCGTAGAACGCAAAGGCCGCGAGCGGGTCCACCGCGTCGCGCAACGACGGATCGTGGGCCACTGCGGCGATTGCCGAGCGCAGGTCCGCGGGCAGCGGGGCGCGCAGGTCGAGCAGCGCCCCCGTGATCGGGTGCGTGAAGCGCAGCCACGCCGCGTGCAGGAAGTGTCGACGCGGGGGGAGCGCGACGAGCTTGCGTCCCCCGCCCCCTCCGTATGTGTCGTCGCCCATGACCGGATGCCCGATCGACGCGAGGTGCACGCGAATCTGGTGCGTGCGCCCGGTGTGCAGGTGCGCACGCAAAAGGTCGCCCGAGTCGAACCGGGCCAGCCGACGGAAGGTGGTGCGCGCCACCTTGCCGCCCTCGACGACCGCCATTCGCTGTCGATCGTTGGGGTCGCGCGCCACCGGGCGGTCCACCGTGCGCTCGTCCGCGTCGAGGTGGCCCCAGATCATCGCCGCGTAGCGGCGGACGACACGCCGCGCCGCGAGCGCCGCCGACAGCAGGCGATGCGCGCGGTCGTTCTTGGCCACGAGCAGGAGCCCCGAGGTGTCCTTGTCCAATCGATGGATGAGCCCGGGACGCTCGTCGCCGCCCGCGCTCGACAAGTCGCCCCCCCGTCCGACGAGCGCGTTCACCAGCGTCCCGCTCCAGTTCCCTGGCGCAGGATGCACGACCATGCCGGCCGGCTTGTTGACGACGACGAGGTCGTCGTCCTCGTGCACGATGTCGAGCGGGATGGACTCCCCTCGAATCTCGCGCGGGGCAGGCGGCGGCACGTGGACGACCACGCGCTCGCCGGCGACGGGCTTGTAGGACGCCTTCTCCCGCCGTCCCGACACGCTCACGTGACCGTTGGCGATCAAGGTCGCCGCCTGCGTGCGCGACAGCTCGGCCCGCGCGGCCACCAACGAATCGAGGCGAACATCGCTGTCCGCCTCGATCTCGAACGCCAGGTCGGTGCCGGGCAAGCGGTCGCTCACGAGCGCACGCGTTCCGACTCGCCGACGGCCGCAGCACCGACACTCGCTGCACCGCCGACCCTGGATGCCTCGGCAGACTCGTCTTCCCGCCACAGCACCGCCGCCAGCAGGATCGCCCCCGTGCTGACCGCCATGTCCGCGACGTTGAAGGTCGGCCAGCGCAGGTCGCCGAGGCCGATGTCGATGAAATCAACGACGCCGTTGGGCGAGACGATGCGATCGATGAGGTTGCCGATGGCCCCGGCCGTCACGAGTCCGATCGCGATGGCGCGCCAGCGCTGCCCAGCTTCCGTGGTGCGGTAGAGGTGGAAGAGGATCCCCAGCGCGCCCACCGTGAGCGCGAGGAAGATCCAGCGCGAGTAAGGTCCGAGGTGCAGGCCGAAGGCGGCTCCCGGGTTGTAGACCAGGGTCCACCGGAACCAGTCGCCGAAGACGGCCTGGGGAACGCCGCGCGGCCAGAGCAACTCCTCGGCGACCGACTTGGTGATGCGGTCCGCGAAGACCAGCACCACCACGATCGGCCAGAACAGGAGGGCGTGTCCGCTAGTGCTTCTTGGCATCTTCTTCCCGCTGCTTGCATTGGATGCAATAGCGTGCATGCGGGAGCGCGTCCAGTCGATCGAAGGCAATCTCTTCGCCGCACTGGTGACACTTGCCGAAGGTCTCGGGCGACTTGTACAGGCGACGCAGGGCCTGGTCGATGTGCCACAGGAAGCGCCCCTCCTGGCTGGCGAACAGGAACGCCTTCTCGCGTTCCATGGCGTCCGTCCCCTGGTCGGCCATGTGGAACGAGTACGAGCTGAGGTCACCGTCCGAGGACTGGTCGGTGGCGTTGAAGACCTCATCGTACTTGCCCAGCTCCTTGAGGACACGCTTGCGCTCGTCCATCAGGCGCTTCTCGAAGTGCTGCAGGTTCTTCTTGCTCATGGGCTTTGGCTTCTTGGGCGCGGTCGCGCCGCTCGCCCCGCTGGTCGGTGCCATGGTTATTCGTCCCGTGTGAAGGCGACGTGAACGGTGAGTCCATCGATCTCCACCGCCATCGCCGCATGATCTCCCGTTGCCCCGTCACGGCCGACCGTGACGGTTCGAGCGAGTACTTCGCCCGCAATCCACTGTTCGTATTCCGCCACCGCGACCTGGACTTCCTCCGCCCCCCAGATCGACAGTTCAATGCGATCTGACACCGCGAGTCCGCGTTCCTTGCGCAATCGTTGTACCCGACTGACGATCTCCCGAGCCATCCCTTCCCGGCGCAGGGCCGGCGTCAGCACCGGATCGATGGCCGCGAACCGGCCGAGCGCCTCCTTCACCACCAGCGCACCCGAGGCCCTGCGAAGTATCGTCACGTCTTCCGCGTCGAGTGTATGGGTCTCCCCCTCCACGCTCAGCGCCAGCGCCTCGCCGTGTTCAAAACGCCGCAAGTGGTCGCTGGCCAACGCGAGCACTGCCTGGGCCGCCAGCGGCGTGGCCTTGCCGAACTTCTTTCCTAACGAGCGAAAATTCGGCTTGGCCTCCAGCGTGACGAGGTCGTCGGCCGAGGTCGCGAGCGTGACCGCCTTCACGTTCAGCTCCGACTGGAGCAGCGAGAGCAGCGGCTCCACATCGGGGACCGCCTCGGCGCTGACCACGCACACCACCCGGGCGAGCGGCTTGCGCACGTTGATCCCCGCCTCTTCGCGGGCCGCCCGGCCGAGGGTCGCCAGTTCCCGCACCTCGGCCATTCCACGCTCCAGCCCGTGGTCGCGCACCACGGCGGGACCGCCCTCTCGCCACAAGCGGGCCAGATGCACGGAAGTTCCCGTGAGCTGTCGGTGCATCCAGTCCGTGATGAACGGCGCGATCGGCGCGAGCAGCCGGGTGGTCACCACGAGGCACTCGTGCAGCGTGGCGAAGGCGGCGCGATTCTCGTCGGCATCGACGTCGTAGAACCGTGCGCGGGATTGCCGCACGTACCAATTGGACAGGTCGTCCACGACGAACGCCATGAGCAACCGCGCCGCTGCGGTGGCATCGAAGGCCTGGAGGTGGCCCTGGACCCCCTGCTCGACCGCCGTCAGGCGCGACAGCACCCAGCGATCGAGGACGGGCCGTGCGGCCACGTCGGGATCGGACGCCGATGGGCTCCAGCCGAAGTTCGCATAGAGCGCGAAGATCCCGCTGTAGACATTCTTCAGGGTGACGAGGAAGCGCGCCGCCGTGTCGCGAATCGCGTCCGCATCAAAGAGTTTGGGCGTGCCCAGCTGGCTCGACGCCACCAGGTACAGGCGCACCGCATCGGCCCCGTGCGACGCGAGCACGTCCCACGGGTTGACCACGTTGCCGCGGCTCTTGGACATCTTGACGCCGGTGGCATCCAGTACGAGGTCGTTGACGACCACTGCCCGATACGGCGCCGCGCAGGCCGCGGGGAGAGTCGCCGATGCGTCTGGCGCCCCGTCGCCGCCCGCGCCTGCCCGTTCGAGGCGCCCGTTGTTCGGCAATGCATCGCCCAACCCGGTGGCGATGGCCAGCAGCGAGTAGAACCACCCGCGGGTCTGGTCGAGCCCCTCGGCGATGAAGTCGGCCGGATACTGCTCCGCGGTGCGTTCCCGATTCTCGAACGGATAATGCCACTGCGCGAACGGCATGGAACCCGAGTCGAACCAGGCGTCGATGACTTCCGGCACCCGGCGCATCGTCCCAGTCCCCGAGCGCGCCGGCCAGGTGTAGGCATCGATGAACGGCTTGTGGGGATCGAAGTCGGCCGGAAGCGGGGCGCCCGAGCGTTCGCCCAACTCGGCGTACGACCCGATCACCTCGACCTCGGTCGGGTCTTCGTCGTTGACCCACACCGGCAGCGGCGTCCCCCAGTAGCGGTCCCGGGAGATGGCCCAGTCGATGTTGTTCTTGAGCCACTCGCCGAAGCGCCCCTCCCCGACGTCGCGCGGATGCCAGTCGATCGCCGCATTGCGGGCGATCATCTCGTCCTTGAACTGCGTGGTGCGCACGAACCAGGAGACGCGAGCGAAGTACAGGAGCGGCGTCTTGCAGCGCCAGCAGTGCGGGTACGCGTGCAGCAACGTGCCCGCCTTCCAGAGCACGTCCCGCGATTGCAGCTCGGTGAGGATATGCGCGTCGGCGTCCTTGACCCACATGCCGCCCACCACCGGGATCTCCTCATGGAAGCGCCCCCGTCCGGTGACCGGCTGCAGCATCACCAGCCCATGCTTCTGCCCCGTCGCATAGTCGTCGGCGCCGAACGCGGGGGCCATGTGCACGATCCCGCTCCCGTCGTCGGCCGAGACGAAGTCGGCAGTGACGATGACCTCGTGGTCACCCGTCCCCTCACCGTACGGCACCCAATCGAGCGGCCGCCGATATCGGCGCCCCGCCAGGTCAGACCCGGCCAGCCGCGTCACGACGTCCCACCGATCGGTGTAGTCGTCCCCAAGCACCGCCATCGCCCGCGCCGCCGCGAGGATGATCGTCCACTCGGCCCCCTTCTTCTT
>Ga0138256_10003650_pt1 | contig 16335 bp, 16 predicted proteins | sample KNB2016incub_MG_FD_105486 | JGI IMG/M metagenome (GOLD analysis project Ga0138256, IMG submission 105486) | Active sludge microbial communities from wastewater in Klosterneuburg, Austria - KNB2014incub_MG | ecosystem: Engineered > WWTP > Activated sludge > Unclassified | place: Austria... | reverse complement strand
TTCGTAAAAGAGTTGATGAGCAGATGAAGGTTTCGTTGTTGTCCGTATTAATGATGTTGATTCCGGTGGTTTTTCTGATTGTTATACTTGTTTTATTTTTTCTGTCTGATAAAGAAAATACAAACATGATTATTTCATATGGCTTTATCATTTTTTTTGGTTGGATTACGGCCATTATATTAGGCATGACTTTTAAAACGCTGCCATTCATCGTTTGGAATAAAGTATATCATCAGTTGGCAGGTAAAGGTAAAACGCCTAATCCAAAAGATTTATTCAACAATACTGTGTTTAAATACATGTCGGTTACTTATATTTTTGGATTTACTTTGTTCATATTTGGCATATTGCTTAACAATACATTTATTTTGCAAACAGCTGCACTACTATTAGTAATTACTTCAGGTTTGTATAATTGGAACGTTATTAAATTACTATTGCATAAGCCGGTCTCGATATGAATGTAATTTCAAATAACAAGCTAAAATCTACCATTGCATTGGCGGCATTGCAAAATGTTATGGATCCAGAGATAGGATTAAATATTGTTGACCTTGGGTTGGTCTATCAGATTGATTTTGATGAATCTGAAATGAAGATATTTTGTACCATGACATTAACTACCCAGTTTTGTCCTATGGGAGAATCTATTACTAATGCAGCCAAAGAAAGTTTGAAGTTGGGCTTTCCGGAATACGAACCAAATATAGAATTAACATTTGACCCGCCGTGGAGCCATGAAATGATTTCTGAAGTGGGTCAGGATTTTTTAAATGAAATGTAAATGCTTAGTCTTACTTGTAAAACAGCGATTAAAGCCGTAATCTACTTAGCTTCTAAATATGAATCGGAGGAGAAGTCTGGTATTAAAGAAATAGCTGAATATATTAATGCCAGTGAACACACGGTTGGTAAAGTACTGCAGACTTTGGTCAAAGAAGGAGTAATAAATAGTCTGAAAGGACCTACCGGGGGTTTTTTTATAACAGCCAAACAAATCAATCAACCTATTATTAATATTGTTGTATCCATTGATGGGAAAGATGTGTTTAATCAATGCGGATTAGGTTTAAGCAAATGTTCTGCTACTCATCCTTGTCCTATTCATGATGAGTACAAAGCAGTAAGAGACCTGTTTGCAAGCATGTGCAGGCAAAAAAATGTTAAAGACTTATGCGATCCATTTAATAGTGGGGTGGCTTATTTACTAGGCTAACCAATTATAGTTTTTTAACCTTGCCTGGAAGAACTTTAAGTACAATAATGTATTTATTATTTTACAAAAATTAATTTGTTACGCAGTTTTCAGTTTAGCTGTAAAATGTCGAAGCAAAGGAGTTTCTTCAATAATAGCTAAACCCTTTATAGCATCTCTTTTTTCAAATACTTCAATAATTACTTCAGCAACATAATCAATATGGCTTTGGGTGTACACTCGTCTTGGAATAGCAAGGCGTACCAGTTCCAGTTGTGCTGGAATTAATTTTCCTTCAGCATCATATTTCCCAAACATCAGTGAACCGATTTCTACACCACGAACACCGCCATGTTCATACAAAGCACCAACCAATGCTTGTCCCGGATATTGATCAACAGGAATATGCGGTAAAAAATCTTTCGCATCAATATAAACTGCATGCCCACCAGCAGGTTGCATTACAGGTACACCTGCTTCAATCAATTTATTAGTAAGGTATTCAATACTGCGGATGCGGTATTGCAGATAATGCTCATCCATTATTTCTTGTAGACCGATGGCAATGGCTTCAAGATCCCGTCCGGCTAATCCACCGTAAGTAGTGAATCCCTCGGTAACAATTAATAAATTTCTGCATTGCACAGCAAGATCAAGATCTCTCATGGCCAGAAAACCACCGATATTGGCAAATGCATCTTTCTTGGCACTCATGGTACAGCCATCGGCATACGAAAACATTTCGTTGGCAATTTCAAGAATGGATTTATTGCTATAACCTTCTTCCCGCAATTTGATGAAGTAAGCATTTTCGGCAAAACGACAAGCATCAATAAAAAATGGAATTTGATATTCGGTGCATACGTTCCGAACATCTTTAATGTTTTGCATACTTACTGGTTGTCCACCACCTGAATTATTGGTGATGGTAATGATGACCATTGGAATATTCTCTGCACCAATTTTTGTAATTGTTTGTTGTAACGCTTCTATATCCATGTTTCCTTTGAACGGAGCTGGTATAGACGGATGCTTGCCTTCTTCGCAAATAAGATCAACTCCTTCGGCACCTGAAAATTCTATATTGGCTCTTGTTGTATCAAACAAGGTGTTACTTAAAAAATATTTTCCTTTACCACCAAGAATAGTAAAAATAATTTTTTCGGCTGCACGGCCCTGATGAGTAGGAATAATTAATGGCATACCGGTAATGCTTCTAACAGACTCTTCGAATCGAAAAAAACTAGGACTACCTGCATAGGATTCATCACCCTGCATAATGCCTGCCCATTGATTACTGCTCATAGCACTGGTACCGCTGTCTGTAAGTAAATCAATCAATACATCTTTGGCATGTATACGGAAAGGATTATAAAATGCTTTTTCTAAAATGCTTCTTCGTTCTTCTTTTGTGGTAAAATAAATTGCTTCTACTGTTTTTATTTTGAAAGGTTCAATGATCGTTTTCATGCATAATGATTTTGTCAGCCGGAGAATAGCCGATGTGAAAAATAAGTATTAAAATAGCGGGAGGACTGCCGGACGGCTAGGTAGGTTTATTGATGATATTTTTCCAGATAGTCATATTAAAATTAAGACTGTGCAAAAATAGGAGTGGTAGGCTTAAATAATTATGATTAAAGTCAGTAAGGATAGAAACAAGGGAGTAAGTTGTTTTATTAATGACAAATATTTTTAAATACAGTTATATTATTTCAGTGTTTCATTTGAGGCCTTATCATTGAATTTTTGTCCAATATTGGTAATAAACATTCCAAAGAATAAGACCAACGCAGCACCTAATAACATTTGATTAATATTTGGAATTACTTCATAATACAAATCTGCAACTCCCTGTATCATCAGCAGTAATTCATTTAGAATGATACCTACTGTAAATAGCACAATTCCCTTTTTAATAGTGCTAGTCAAAGGGATAAGTTTTAATGTAAATATGTACGAGATAATAAAAAGTGTAATAACACCTAATAGCACAAGGTGAAGATAACCAATGACTATTGGGCGAAAACCAAATGCAAGAATACTAAGCGATGGAATAACTGACCCTGACTGTAGGCACAATTTAATAGTTAATGCAATTGCACATAGTAGAAATAGTCGTTGTGTAAAAACAGGGATTTTTTTTCTTATCGCAGGTAATATTTTCTTTGTAACTCTTACTATTATTAGCCATCCTGCCAACTGAAGTAATACAGCTATTACTACTAAAATATAAAACCATAATGGCACCTGTAACCATAAAGCAGATAGTAGATAAGCTGGTATGCAAGCAGAAACAAATAATATAAATACAATATTCAGTTGTTTACTACTTGCTCCATATTTATATAGTTGATTAACCAAAAGCCCCATGCAGCAAAAAAAGAACCAGCCATTGTATTGAAAGTGTAGAAAAAAATAAATGGAGGCAAGATATTTATCAGGTTGAATATTTTTTGTTGCCAGCATCCATGCCAGCAAAAAGGCCCCAATAGATGATATTGCATTAAATATAACGGCAGCTTTAAACCAGTTGTTACTGTTGTTTTTAATAAGTAATCGATTAAGATCTCTCCAATATTTAATGGCAAACCAGTAAGAAACAAAAATGGAAAGCGTTGAAAAAATAATGGACAATAGGGCATATCCTATGAATGGAAAAGTCACTAACATCCCGTAGGCTGTCAACAAATTTGCATATAGAATCAGACGGTATCGTTTAAAAGCTGTTTGATCCCCTTTTTCAGTAAGATATGATATCAACAATGTCATTAGTGCCTGCGTGACCCAGCCTGCAAAAGCAAAATGAGAATGGCTCTGCAGTAAATTTTTCTGATTTACAATTGGAAGAGAGTAAGTTATTTTATAACGGAGAATAACGCCTATTAAAGCCACAAGCATTAAATTAAATAGCGAAATCTGCAGCCATTTCGTTACGTTTTTGTTCATGATTACAAATAAATTTTTATCCCAAAGGGCTGTATTTTGTTTGAAAATTAATACTTTTAAGGAATAAAATATTATTTATGAAAAAAGTATTCGTTTTATGCATCATTGCATTTACTATTACGGCTTGTGGAAACAGTAATTCTAATGAGAATAGTAAAGACAGTTCCGATGGAACAAAAGAAACGCCGATTGCTACTGAGCCAGGAGATGAAACTTCTACGTATGATCCTAAAAGAGGTGAAGGTAAATTTACACAAGTGGATATTAACCCTTCATTGGATGCGGGGAAAGCAGACTCTGGAGAAAAGGTATATTCAGCAAAATGCAGCTCATGCCATAAATTAACTGACGAAAAATTAGTAGGTCCCGGATGGAAAGATGTAACATCAAGGCATACTGCAGAATGGATTATGAATTTTTCAACTAATCCAGACGAAATGATCAATAAAGACCCCAAAGCTCAAGCAATGCTTGAACTATGCTTAGTGAGAATGCCTAATCAGAATTTAAGTGATGAAGATGCAAGGAATGTTTATGAATTTATGCGAAAGAATGATGGAGTAAAATAAGTATATTTTTATTCTGAATTGAGGCAAGTGCTTTATATCAGGATTGTTGATTTTGTATATTCATAATTAGTTAGTAATGTACAAAAATATTTTTTTTAGTGCTAGAGTGAGATTAGTAAATAATCTAAGATTAGCTTTACTATTTATTTTTGTTTTATCCTTTGCTGCATGTAAGAATCAACATTCAGTATCAGTAATCGACGAAAACTTTGAAGGCAATGGTGATAATCTTGAACGAGTTACTCAAGAAATGGTTGCGCCGCCATTTTTACCTAAGTTCGATCAGGTAGCTGTAGGCAGTCCCAAAGTAGTACAGGTTACATTTGAAGTAAGCGAAAAGAAAATTGAAATTGCTCCTGGCGATTCTATATGGGCTTTCACCTTTAATGGTACTGTACCCGGACCTATGATTGTAGTTCACCAAAATGATTTTGTTGAACTGACATTAAAGAACCCCGCTACCAATACCCAAATGCATAATATAGATTTTCATGCTGCGACTGGTGCTATGGGTGGTGGCGATATAACTCTTGTGAACCCCGGACAACAAGTAAAATTTAGGTTTAGGTGCACTAGGCCTGGAGTGTTTGTTTATCATTGTGCTCCAGGTGGAACAATGGTACCCATCCACGTTACCGCAGGAATGAATGGAGCTATTATGGTATTGCCAAGAGAAGGCTTAAAGGATGAAAATGAAAAATTGGTGAAATTTGACCGGGCATATTATATTGCCGAGCAGGATTATTATCTTCCAAAAGATAAAAATGGAAAGATTAAAAATTTCAAAACACCGCAAGAGGCTATTCAGGAAACTGGCGAGTCTATTAAAGCCCTTATTCCTACAAATATTGTATTCAATGGAAGTGAAGGAGCATTATTAGGCAAAAATGCACTTACGGCAAATGTGGGAGAAAAGGTTTTATTTATTACTTCGCAGGCTAACCGTGATACCCGAATTCACTTAATAGGTGGACATGCAGATCTTTACTGGCCGGGAGGAAAGTTTAATAATAAACCTTATACCGATTTTGAAACATGGCCTGTTCCTGCGGGTTCTGCTGCTGCTGTTATTTATAAATTCAGGCAACCCGGTACTTATGTACTTTTAAATCATAACCTGATTGAAGCATTTTATCTTGGCGCATTGGCGCAAATAAAAGTCAAGGGTGCATGGGATAGCACTCTGATGAAGCAAATTGAAAAACCTATGCCCATAAAATAGTAAAATCAATTTACTTACCGATTGGAGAAAATAAATTTCTAAAATCTACCATGAAGGATAATAATCTAAACTCCAAATTGTCTAAGGTGGTGGTCTAAATGTTTCCACGTAGCGTTACTCCACTGCTCCATTGTCATTTTGCCAAAAATGGGATGTGGTGTATCTCGGATTGCTGATTCACTGAATTTCTCTACTAATCCAAGCAACTTGCTTTTCTCCGTTTCAAAATCCTTTGATTCGCCAGTTGTAATAAATGTTTTTTCAGTTGGCAGACCATTCTTCCAGGGCTTTTCGTTGTAGAGACTTTTTTTGAATAAGGGCACCATCAGCTTCATCAGCAAATTGCCTTTAACAATCCGGGTACCATATGCTACTTCAATTTGCATTTGTAAATGTGCCAGCATCTGCGCCACATCCATTTTACCCCATAGCCTTTGCGAGTTCGGAGTCAACTTATTGATTCTGTCTTTTATTTCCTGCTTCACGGAAGTTTCGTAAAGATTTTTTATTTCCATCAATTTAAATTTTATTTATTCAAAGTAAGGTATTTCATCATTACTAATGGCTTCTTTTTGTTCCCAATAAGCTAATGTTACGATATGACCGTTTTTTGTTTTTAGCATTCTTCCAAAAATAGCATTGATGGGATTGAATGTATAATCAGTAACTCCAACAGTGAATGTTTCAGGTGCTGGCGGTGGTGCAGGAGCTGGCTCAACTATTTCTTCCCCCTCTTTTGGTTTTGGCGCAGGCGCAACTTTTGGCGGTGGCGAAGGGACAGTAACAACTGAATATTTATTGAACTCTAAAAGTTCTTTAAGAAATGCAACTCTTTCAGGTGTGACATTCTTTTCCACGATGCCGCATCTAACACCATCCAGATCTTCAAATTCATGATTTTTATTTAATGCCATTGTTACAAACTTAACGAATGAATATAATCATACATCCAACTGAGCAATCCAACCAACACAATACCTGCTCCGCAAATAATCAACCCCAGTTTTACAGAAGGTGATAGTTTTATTGCTGAAATCGGGTTTTCATTTTTATCCATAAATGCAGCCCTGATAACTCTTAAATAATAATAAAGAGAAACAATCATGTTCAATGCCGCAATGGTGATGAAGATGAAACTTGCTTTAGTAGCTCCGGCAGTGATTAAAAATAGTTTACCAAAAAATCCTGCTGTTGGTGGTATGCCTGCTAGAGAAAATAAGGCCAATGCCAGTATCCAGCAGAGAAAAGGATTCGTTTTGTAAAGTCCTTTGTAGTCATCAATATTTTCTTTACCAGATTGCTCTGTAATAACAGCGGCCACTCCAAAAGCTGCCAGATTAGAGAATACATAGATCAGAACAAAATAAACAACTGCTGTTATGCCTACTTCGCTGCCACTGCTCATACCTACTAAAATAAAACCAACCTGTGCAATAGAAGAAAAAGCAAGGAATCGTTTTATGTTTTGCTGACGAATGGCAAACAGGTTTCCAATAACCATTGTTATTACCGCAAGGATGACCAGCATATTGTACCACACTTCTCCTATCGGTTGAAAAACTTTGTAAAGAATAGTAATAAAAATAAATGCAATAGCTCCTTTTGAAATAACTGATAAGAAGGAAGTAACTGCAATGGGCGAACCTTCATACACATCTGCTGTCCATAAATGGAATGGAACGATTGACAATTTGAATGCAAATGCTGATAGCAAGAATACAAATGCTAATAGCTGTAAAGTAGATCCGTCAAGTTGTCCCGGTATCAAAGCAAAACTTAATGTGCCGGTGATACCATAGATCAATGAAATGCCAAATAATAATATGCCGGATGAAAATGCAGACGACAAAATCATTTTCATCGCTCCTTCGGAGGAACGTTTTTTATGCAAATCAAAATTAGCCATCGCTGCTACCGGAATAGTTGCGAGTTCCAATGCTAAATAAAAGATGAGCAAATTTCCACTGGAAATCATTAAGAACATACCCAACAATGCCGAAAGCATCAACATAAAAAACTCTGGAAGGTGTTCTGTCTTTTTCAACCAATCTGCACAGAGTAATGAGATCAGATAGACCCCAAGACTTAAAATATTTTTTTGGAAAACAATTAGTGGAGTTGTCTGGTACATATCGCCAAACAGCCAGCCAGATTGGTTAAAGAAAAACCCTGCCCCAAAATTTATCAGTAATAAAAATTGGACTAATGAAAGCAATGATGAATGCTGAATTCCTTTGCCGATCTTGATAAACAGCAACAGGAAGATGATGGCAGTGACGGCCAACTCTTGTTTCATCAATATGAAGAATTCATTCATTCAGTCTTATTTTATTTTCCGGCAATCCGGTTCATAATCTCCTCTGCTGCCGGTCTTAATAAATCATTTAACCAACCCGGTGCAATACCGATGGCTAATATTCCTACAACTAATATAATGGCAGCCAGCCTTTCATTCCAAGCGGCATCTTTTAGTGATAAATAACTTTCATTCTTTATCGGTCCCATAACTGTATTACCGATTGCTCTTAATATATATACTGCTGTAACAACGATTGACATGGCAGCTGCAATCGTTGCAATTCTATGAAATGCATCTGCATTTTCCCATGAACCCATAAAAATGGTCATCTCGGCTACAAAACCACTTAGTCCCGGTAAACCCAACGAACAAAGACCGACTATAAAAAATATCGTCGATATAAACGGAAGTTTTTTCATCAGTCCGCCCATTTCGTCAACCATTCTTGTATGTGTTCTGTCGTATATCATTCCGATTACGGCGAAGAAGAGAGCAGTCATCAATCCATGAGATACCATTTGCATCAATGCTCCGGTGATAGCTGTTTGCGTCAACATACCAATTCCCAATAAACTAAAGCCTACATGACTAACAGATGAATAGGCATTGATATATTTTAAATCCTTTTGCATCATCGTAGCAAATGCTCCATAGAGAATTGCTATTGCAGAAAGAATGATAATGATGTTGGCGTATTCTTTTGCTCCTTCAGGTAATAAATAAGTTGCAACCCGTAAACAACCATAGCCGCCAAGCTTCATAGAGATACCTGCCAAAAACATAGAACCGGCGGTCGGTGCAGATGAATGACCATCGGGTACCCATGTATGTAATGGAAAGAGTGCAGTAAAAACTCCAAAGCCAACAAACAATAATGGGAAAAGAACTTGCTGGTAAGGTAAAGAAACAGTTGCTTTCGAAAGCTCCATAATATCAAAACTGCGACCTGCTGCAAAGTATAATCCCAGAATGCCAACTAATATTAAAGCAGAACCGCCCATCAACATCAGGGCTAATTTGTTTGCACTGTATTCTTTTTTACCACTTCCCCAGATGCCGATCAATAAATATTTTGGTATCACCGAAATTTCAAGGAAGAAGAAAAGTATAAATAAGTCGAGGGAGATAAAGAATCCATAAGCTCCCATGCCAAGTAATATCAAAAGGAAGTAAAACTCTTTCGTCATCTTCTCAATATTCCAGGAAACCAATACGCCGGCGACAACAACAAAAGCTGTCAGTAATATCATGGCAATCGAAATCCCATCAACTCCTAAATGAAAATTAATGTTGAGTGATTTAAATAAAGGGTAGTTCTGTTCAAATAGCATTTGTGCAGCATTCCCAGTTTCTCTTTCATGCTTGTATATAAAAAATAATACAAATGCTAATGCCAATTGCGCCACTGAACCAAAAAGGGCAATCCATTTTACTTGTTGCTTATTACGGGAAAGCAATACTGCAACAGCAGTTAGCAAAGGAAGTCCTATGAGTAATAAAAGGTTCATCAATTATTTTTTATCAACTATCTTATTTCCATATATAAATAAACAATACCGCCAGCACAATCACCCCACCTAAAAAGTAAATTGCATACTGCTGCACTTTGCCCGACTGCACTTTTTTTATTCCTTCGGAAATCTTTTCTGTTACGTTGCCGATCAGGTTCATCAATCCATCAACAATGTTCTTATCAAACCATGCTGCTGGTCTGCCAATTAGATTGAACAATACTTTCTTGGTAATGAATAGGTATATTTCGTCAATATAAAATTTGTTATAAACTGTTTTGTAAATGCCTCCTAATGATGTAGCCAGTTTCGTTGGTTTATCATTTTGTTTCTTATACAACCAGAAAGCTGTGAGAATTCCAATAAGCCCTAAAGCAACAGGAGCAATGGAGAATGATAAATCGAAATGTGCATGAAGAGCTTTACCATCTGAACTTACATATTCTCCGAAAGGAATAAATCCTGCCGCCGCCGCACCAACTGCTAATAATACCAGTGGCATCATCATGGCAAATCCGCCTTCTTTGCCCTTCGTAGCTTTAGCGGAGGAGGGCAGCTCTTTATTCCAGAAAATATTAAAATACAAACGGAACATATAAAAAGCAGTAATGCCCGAAGTAATTAAAGCAATCCAATAGATGGCCATATTATTATGAAATGCTGCCAATAAAATTTCTTCCTTGCTAAAGAATCCTGCAAATGGCGGAACACCGGCAATCGCTAGGCAGGCAATCAAAAATGTTATATGAGTGATTGGTAAAAATTTTCTCAAGCCACCCATATCTTTCATATCGTTACTGTGCACATAATGAATTACTGCACCGGCTCCAAGGAAAAGTAATGCCTTGAACATGGCATGAGTAAACAAATGAAACATAGATGCTGTATATCCAAGTCCAGCTTCACCGCCATAATTTGAAACACCCAATGCAAACATCATAAAGCCAATCTGCGACATGGTGGAATAGGCCAACACTCTTTTGATATCAGTTTGTGTACAGGCAATGATGGCGGCAATGATTGCCGAGACTGCTCCAACCCAACCGATAATTTCTAAAACTCCCGGAACAGCAACTGAAAAAATTGGAAACAATCTAGCTACTAAGTAAACACCTGCTACCACCATCGTGGCTGCATGTATCAATGCAGAAACAGGAGTGGGACCTTCCATTGCATCTGGTAACCAGATATGCAACGGGAACATGGCACTTTTACCTGCACCGCCAATAAAAACTAATGCAGCTCCCCATGTTAATGCAGAAGCACCAAGAAAAGTAGAAGCTGCCGCAGTTTTAAATTCGTTTGATTCAGGTGAAGTGAGTCTTTCAATCAAAGTAGCAAAATCTAAAGTGCCACCGCTGAATGATAAAATTAAAATACCAATTAAAAAACCAAGGTCTGCAAATCTTGTAACGATAAATGCTTTTTTACAGGCTGCAACAGCACTGGGTTTGTCATAATAATATCCAATAAGTAAGAAAGATGAAACACCTACCAGTTCCCAGAAAATATATATCTGGAAAATATTAGATGCTAAAACCAACCCAAGCATGGAGAATGTAAACAAACCGAGGTAAGAATAATAAGTTGGGAATCGTTCTTCTCCTTTTAAATAACCAAGGCTATAAATATGCACCATCAAGGAAATGAAAGTGACAACCACCAGCATCATTACCGAAATAGGATCTATGATTAAGCCCATGTCAATAGAAACACCGGGAGAAAATTCTAACCATGTTAATTGGAGAGCCACAAATTTTTCATACACACCAGCTACTTTGCCATAAACAAAAAAGTATTCGTAAGCAGTGTATAAAGCCAGTACAGTTGATGCCAATAGCAGCATTGTTCCAATAATGCCGGAACTGTTCTTAAAATATTTTCTGCCGAATAAACCCAACAGCAAAAAACCTGCAAGAGGTAACAATGGAATCAGTGCTATGGCAGTTACGTTTGGCATAAGTTATTAAGCAAAAAATAATTTTAAATATTTCATATGTTCTTTGTTCAATAGTTCCCTAACTCCCCTTTAGGGGATGGGGGTTAATACTTTAAGTCTTCTGCATTTTCTACATCAATGGAATTGTGACTTCTATATAAATTTATTATGATTGCTATCGCAACGGCTGCTTCGGCTGCTGCAATGGCAATGATGAACAATGTAAAAAACAGCCCATCCATTTGGTTAGGCCATAAATATTTATTGAATGCGATGAAGTTGAGGTTCACACTGTTTAGTATGAGTTCAATACTCATTAGCATAGTGATAAGATTCCTTCGTGTCAGAAATCCGTACACACCTATAAAGAATAGTGCAGTACTCAGAAATAATATATGGTACAATCCCGGTTGCATTATTTTGATTCTGTTTTTGTTCTTAAAGCAATTACAATACATCCTATCAACGCTGCCAATAATAAAATCGAAATCACTTCAAAGGGCAATGCGTATCCACCACTATCTACAGCCAGCATTTTCTTTCCTATATTTTCAACAGTTGGTGTAATGGCCATTTCATCCGTTTCAAAAAATGTATGCTGGTAAATCTGTACCATCGTCAAAGCAAAGCCTGCAAAGACAGCCAGTGCAGCAAATATTTTTCTATCAAGCTTTTGTTTAGGTAACTGTTCTCCGGTTTGTTGCGTAAGGAATATTGAGAAAATTATTAGCACAACTATGCCGCCAACATAAACCACAATCTGCACGGCGGCAATAAATTCATATTGAAGCCAGAAATAAATGCCAGCAATGCCGATGAGTGTAAATAATAAATAGATAGCAGCCCTGAATATCTGTCTGGTGGTGACAGATAATAAAGCAAACACAACACAGAGTGTTGCCAATAAATAAAATATAATATCCGAACCTTTCATTTAATTATTAATTCATTGCTTTAAGACTCTAAAGTCCCCCTGCGGGGGATTTAGGGGGCTGTTATTCTACTCCATCCATTATTTTAGAATCCGGTTTATTTAAAATCTTTGTCAGTTCATTTCTGTCGAACACACTATGTTCAAATGTCTGCGCCATCTTAATTGCATCTGAAGGACAAGCCTCGATACATAAATTACACATAGTGCATAATTCAAGATGGTACACTAATTTATCTATAGCTTTCTTTTTCTTTCCTTCCGCATTCAGTTCGTTCTTAAAAATCACCTTTATCGTTCCGTTCGGGCAAGCCAGTTCACAGGCCTGGCAACCGGTACAACGATGTTCATTGTTTTCATCATGCGGCATTACCACTTCGCCTTTAAATCGCTCCGGTAGATTCAATGTTTCTCGGTTGTCAGGATATTGCTGCGTTATTATTTCTTTGTGATGCGTAAAATAATAACCGGTACGCCGCATTCCTTTCAGCAGTGATTTCACAGCTCCCCAAATTTCTTGTATGTATTTTTTTATAAACAAAGTTCTACTTGTTTTTATTTCTTTAAAAGCTCAATAGCGAACCGAACCCTGAAGAGTGCGACGCAACAGACGTTGATAGTAGCACTACAGCTGGGTAAATAATTGTATTCATTTATAAGAACTAGTCCCTGCTCCCCTTTAGGGGTTGGGGGTTTAAAAATGCCATCCTAATATCGCCATCGCCGTTACAACTAATAAATTTATCATACTAATTGGTAATAAATATTTCCATTCCAAATTTAATAGCTGATCAATCCGTAATCTCGGAAAAGTCCAGCGGAACCACATGATAAGAAATATTAAGAAAAATGTTTTACCAAAAAACCAAATGCTCGATGGAATATAATCCATCACATGATTAAATCCTTCCCAGTTGCCGATATGAAACGGCATCCATCCGCCAAGGAACAACGTTGCGCCAATCGCACAAACAATAAATACGTTTACATATTCCGCCAGGAAAAACAAAGCGAATTTCATTCCCGAATACTCGGTATGAAAACCTGCCGTTAGTTCCGATTCTGCTTCTGCCAGATCAAACGGTGCTCTGTTTGTTTCTGCCGTTACTGCAATGATGAATGTTACAAATGCAATCAGCATTGGTAGATGTCCTTTAAAAATCCACCAGCCATTTCTTTGCGACTCGATTATTTCTGAAACCTGCAAACTTCCTGTCATTACAACCACCGCCAGTATGGATAAGCCTGCCGACAATTCATAACTCACAATCTGTGCGCCGCTGCGCATGGCACCCATCAACGAATATTTATTGTTGCTTGCCCACCCTGCCATCAATATGCTGATGACCATGATGGAAGAAACTGCTGATACAAATAATACACCGATGTTCAAATCCCACAATTGAAAATCTTTTGCAAAAGCGATCGGCGCCATCAACAACATGGCAACGATCATCGCAATGAAAGGTGCCAGGTTGAATAAAAATTTATCTGCACCGCCCGGTGTCAATCCTTCTTTCACCAATAGTTTCAAAGTGTCTGCAAATGATTGCAACATTCCTTTTGGTCCCACACGGTTGGGGCCAAGCCGTATCTGCATCCATGCCGATACTTTTCTTTCCATTATCACCAGCACCAATCCCAATAAGGCAAACAAACTGATTACCGCCACAGCAGCAATCACCATTTCAATAATGATCGTCATCGTCGGGTTGAAATTATTACTCAACCATTCATGAATGCTGTTTGCTATGTTTGAAAAACTCCACATCTACTCAAATAATAAATATTGAACAAGAAATTATGAACATCGAAGTATAATCGACCTTTACTTCATCATTCAATATTTCTTGTTGGGTGTTCAAAGTTTTTTTTATTTAGTCATCACCTGTACTACTATCATCTTCCGTTGCGTCGCACTCTTCATCGTTCTGTAATTCTATTCAGCAATATTTCAACTTTTTAAATCGCCTCATTATATATCACCCCTACGGGGTTCAAAAAACATTAAACTATTTATTTACCCGGATTTCATCCGGGCTACCAAAATGCCGCCCCTACGGGGCTTTTACACTTTTGTAATAACCCTCTTCAAATCCTATAATATCTTTTCAAATCATCAGACTCCAAGAACCCTCCTTCGGAGGGCAGGGAGGCCTTATCTATCAATATCCGGAATCACCAAATCTAACGTTCCCATCATCGCTACCAAATCACCAAGCTTACTTCCTTTTGCAATATGGTTCAACACAGAAAGATTCGAAAAACCTGGTGATCGGAATTTTATCCGATACGGTGTTGTTGCTCCTTCACTTACAATATATACTCCCAGTTCGCCTCTTGCTGTTTCCACTCTCGAATAAAATTCTCCCTTCGGTAATTTCAACACTGCTTTTGTCTTCGTTAGAAAATCACCTTCGGGAATATTGTCTATCAATTGTTCAATAATGCGAATGGATTGCTGCATTTCTCTTACCCGAACCATATAACGGGAAAATGAATCACCACCGGTTTCAAGCACTTCATCAAATTCCAGTGTATTGTAAATTTCGTAAGGATATAATTTGCGCATATCACAACTTACACCGCTGCCTCTTGCTGTTGGTCCGGTGCATCCGTAAGAAATAGCATCTTCAGCAGATAGCATTCCTACATTTTTCATTCTGTTCTGAAAAATGATATTGCCCGTTAGCATTTCATCGTATTCATGCACTTTGCTTTTATACAATTGCATAAAGTCCTTTACTCTTTTTTGAAAATTTGGGTGCAGGTCATGCATCACTCCGCCGGGCACCATATAATTCATCGTCAACCTGGCGCCACAGGTTTCTTCCATGATGTCGTTAATGGATTCTCTTTCTCTGAATGCATGAAAGAAAGGAGTAAAGGCGCCAAGGTCCATCGCCATGGCTCCCAACCATAATTCATGCGAAGCAATTCTTGTAAGTTCATCCATCAACACTCTTATCACTTGGGCTCTTGGCGGAATTTCAACCTGTAATCCTTGCTCAACACAAAGTGCACAGGCATGGTTATTAATATGTGCCGATAAATAATCCATCCGACTGGTAACATAAATAAACTGGCGATATGAAAGGCTTTCACACATTTTCTCAATAGAACGATGTATATATCCCAGATGCGGCTCAACCTTTTTGATTGTTTCTCCATTTAAGGTAATTACTAGATGCAAGACACCATGCGTTGCAGGATGTTGAGGTCCTACATTGATGATCATATCACCCTCCTCAGCAGCCCCCTCCAAACCTCCCCTCAAGGGGGAGGCTTCCGAAGAGTCATTTAATATTTTAGTTTCTCTATACATTCAAAATTTTCAAATCCTTTTTTACTAATCAAATAAGCTGGCCTTGTGTGTAGCGAAGCCCCTCCTTGTGAGGGGTTTGGGGAGGCCGTCTTTTATAGTCGTATCATATTTACCGGGTCTTCAAAATCTTTTCGCATTGGGTTTTTTCCTTCCCATCCGTCGGGAAGAATTAATAATCGCAGGTCTGGGTGATTAAGAAAATCAACGCCAAACATTTCATATACTTCTCTTTCATGAAATTCTGCGGTGCGCCAGATATGAGAAACGGATTCAATTTCCGGGTTCTCCCTGTCAAGTTTCGCTTTTACTACAATATTGTGATGAAAAATGGTTGAGCGAAGATGATACACCATTGTAAGATGTGTTTTCCAATCAATACAAGTAAGGCAAAAAAG
>Ga0138256_10003649_pt1 | contig 16336 bp, 18 predicted proteins | sample KNB2016incub_MG_FD_105486 | JGI IMG/M metagenome (GOLD analysis project Ga0138256, IMG submission 105486) | Active sludge microbial communities from wastewater in Klosterneuburg, Austria - KNB2014incub_MG | ecosystem: Engineered > WWTP > Activated sludge > Unclassified | place: Austria... | reverse complement strand
CATCCGGCATTTCCTCGCGTAGCTGAGCGATACGTTCTATGCGGCCGACCTTTTTTGTGTCTATCAGATCGACCGTCGCTCCATACCCGCGGACGGCATCTATTTTTACCTGAGCCGATGTCGCCGGCATAACGACCGTACATTGTTTACCCAGAAGCTTTGCGGAATAGGCGAGGGCCTGGCCGAAGTTTCCTGAAGATGCGGTTAACAAACGATCATTTGGAACATTTAGTGCCAAATTATAGGCGGCTCTGAATTTAAAGCTGCCCGTATGCTGAAACGTCTCGCTCGCGATCGTGACGTCGAGGCCGAGATGATCGATTAGCTTTGCCGATCGGATAAGGGTTGTCGGGCGAATCGCCTCAAGCAGTGATAACATATTCCAATCGCAGTGTATTACCTTAAATTCAGCAGAGCAAACGGGCAATTCCGACCGTTCATTTTGTTCATTTATGACGAGAAACGAGATCAACGAGATGATGGACCAGCTTTTCTTCCAATCGCAGATGCGATTTGGCGGCTCCGCCGTGAAGTCGCGGTGGTTTTATAACGGAGATAGTTGTCCCGGCTGCGGCAAGGCGGTTAAAACGATGAAGTTCAAAGGACAGGAGTCCTTGTCGCTAAATGCATTTATCTATCGCGATCACGCCGTATTGATCTGTTATTTGCTGTGCGGAAAGTGTGCGAAATGGATATTCAAACGAGCCGAGACCGAACCAAACAGCCAGACTGAACTGCACGACGAGATAGAAAAGAATCTCAAGGCAGCATTTGTAAAGCAACTGGGGCATTGAACCCAAGTAAGACGCTCAATGTAATGTCATTCGCAAGACCTGCGGCACCGCGATTATAATTGTATATATGAAAGCGCAATTTGGAATGATCGGCCTGGGGACGATGGGGCGTAATTTTCTTCTCAATGTTGCCGAACATGGGATCGCGGGCGTGGGCTATGACCTCGATCCGGAAAAACGCGAGTTGTTATTAAAAGACGGAGAGGGAATGCCGCTTGATGTTGGCGGCGACCTCACAGAGTTTTTGGCAAAACTCGAATCTCCACGCAACATCATGCTGCTTGTGCCCTCCGGGCCGATCGTTGATAAGGTCATCGCAGAACTCGTTCCGCACCTGGAAAGCGACGATCTTATAATAGATGGCGGAAACTCGCACTTTACCGATACGGACCGCCGCGATTCTGAATTGTCGGCAAAGGGCATCGGTTTTATGGGCGTCGGAGTTAGCGGAGGCGAAGAAGGTGCCCGCCGCGGTGCATCTATCATGCCCGGCGGCAAACGAGCACACTATGACCGGGTCGAGCAAACACTTCAGGCCGTGGCGGCAAAAGTGAAAGGCGAGCCATGCGTCGCGTATATGGGGCCTGGTTCGGCGGGCCATTTTGTCAAAATGGTACATAACGGAATCGAGTACGGCTTGATGCAGATACTCGCCGAGACGTACGATTTTATGCTTCGCGTTCTAAAAATGGACTACAAGCAGATGAGTGATACATTTGCCTCCTGGAATGCCACGGAACTAAATTCGTTTCTGGTCGAAGTGACCGCTGAAGTGCTGGCCAAGGTCGATGCTGAGACAGGAAAGCCGCTTGTCGAGCTGATTCTCGACAAGGCTGCTCAAAAAGGAACAGGCAAATGGACTTCGCAGGCGGCGATGGATCTCGGAGTACCGATCCCGACGATCGACTCAGCGGTTTCGATGCGGCAGATTTCGGCACAGAAAGAGACCAGAATGCTTGCCGCTCAAAAATACGGCAGCCAGTTTGCGTTACGGGCAGACCAGCTCCGCTCGCATGGCAATGTTGTTTCGAGCGAAGCCAGGCATGACCTAAAGGCCGAACGCGCCCGGCTGGACGTGGAAACGGACGTCAGTCAGGAAATTGGATCGGATCTTGACCGCGAACAGTTGGCCGATGCCCGCCATTCGATAGCAACAGATGCAGGCCGCTCGCTTGACAAAGAGGTGCGCGAAGGTTTTAGTACGGACTTTCAGGCGTCGATCGAACAGCTGAGAAACAGTCTTTTGGGTGCGTTCATCACGACCTATGCTCAAGGCCTTTCACTACTGCAGACAGCATCCGCCGAAAAAGAATACGCATTGAACATTGCCGAAATTGCTCGAATTTGGCGGGGCGGCTGTATAATTCGGTCGGCATTGCTCGACGGTATGATGCAGGCATATTTAGAAAGTCCGAATTTGCCCAACCTGATCCTCGACGATCGCTTTGCCGAAGTGGTCCATCGAACCAGCAAGGACTGGCATATTACCGTCGGCCGCTTTTCTGAAAGCCGGGTTCCGTCGTTATGTTTATCCGCAGGACTTTCCTATTTCGAAGCATTTCGTTCTGCTCGCCTGCCGGCAAACCTGATCCAGGCCCAGCGGGATTATTTCGGGGCGCATACTTATCAGCGTATTGATAAGGAAGGGGTCTTTCATACGCCGGATTGGAAGAATGAAAATAGGATAGCGGCCGAACATCCAGAGGAGCGGCCCTGATAACAAAATGAACTTGATATGTACATTTGTTTATATTCTCGGCTGCATCAGTTTTATTATTGTTGTCGGTGGAGCGACATATGAACATTTGGCGATAGTGCCTGTTTGGGCTTCTGCCGTGCCGGCTTCGCTTTCAATGTTTCAGGGCGATTTTCCGATCGCTGCCCAGAGATTCTGGATCCCGGCCCATCCGATCTCGCTGCTGCTTTTAACGGCCTCATTGATCCTAAACTGGAAGTCAAAACGAAGAAACGCAATCTTGGCGGGACTTGTCGGTTATTTGGCAGTTCTTATCATCACGTTTGTTTATTTTGTTCCCGAACTGATGGCGATCACAAGATCGACCTATAGCCCGGGCGTTGACAACGTGCTCACCCAAAGGGCGGGAACCTGGGAATCGTTAAGCCTTATGAGACTGGGATTTTTATATGCGATGGCCGTAATATTTTTGTTTGGCCTCTCGACTCGGACCGATTCCGAAAATAGCCGGTAAGTGGGAAATGCCGGGCCGAAAAGATGTTCGGGTTGTGAAAAGCAAATTGGACGTTAACAAAGTTAAACCGGGCCGGCTTTATTTTTCGACGATCTGCCAGGCATCGTTTGTTTTTAAAAGCTTGCTCATTAAGGCAGCATGTACTGCGTGGCCGCTTTTCTCCGCGGTTATTTTTCCGAGAACGGGCATTCCCAGCAGTGCGATGTCGCCAATAATATCTAATATCTTGTGCCTGACAAACTCGTCGCTAAAGCGAAGAGGCGTTTCGTTCAACATGCCTTCGGGTGTTAAAACAATGGCATTGTCCAATGAACCGCCCAGTGCGAGATTGGCCTTTCGGAGCTGATCTATTTCACTTTCAAATCCAAAGGTACGCGCCGCTGCGATCTCTTTGCCAAATGAACCGTTATTCAATACAAACTTAAACGACTGTCTGTTAATAAATGGGTGAGGAAAGTCTATCAGGCATTCGATCTCGAACCTGTCCGATGGTTCGATCGACATTTTTCGCCCGTCTTCTTCGAAATCGACCCGCTTTATGATCTTGAGCATACGTCGCGGAGCTGCAAGCTGCCGTATGCCCGCCATTCTGATCAATTCAACCCAATCCTCGCTCGACCCGTCAAGGATCGGGACTTCAATGTTGTCGAGCTCAATAAAGCAGTTATCCACGCCCGTACCGCGCAAGGCAGATAACAAGTGCTCGCACGTTGAAAGTACAACGCCCCGCCGCATTAACGTCGTTGCATAAGAACAATGTGAGACATACTCGATCGACGCCGGTATCTCGAAATTATCAAGATCGGTCCGGACAAAGATATATCCGGAATTTTCCGGGGCCGGACGAAGTGAAAGTTGAACATCCACGCCGGTATGAAGCCCGACGCCCTGCACGTTTACGAAATTTGCGATAGTTGTCTGTTTCACGCTAATCGGATCAATAACAATTTCCATGCCTGACGCGCGGGCCATAAAAATGCCAAAATACAGCCTCTAAAGCAAAAACGTGATCCGGTAAAGTGGCGCAAACGCAACACGTTTGTGGCACGATTTACTATTGGCTGTTTAAGAATTACAATTTAGAAAAGTATGGCGATCCAAACCGCGGGACAAAAGACCGCTAAAATTACCAGAATTCGGGTAGAGAACAAGGCAACGTTCAACCTGCCGAAAGACACTGACGCGAATATCGAAAAAGCTCTCGATTTTCTGCCGACCGAACAGATCCGCGGCCTCGAAAAGGTCCGCCTGGTCGATTTTATCAACGATCCCCGTTTGAAAAATATGGATGTCCCGCTGAAGGGCGATCTGCCGGGGCTTTACCATCCGAAACAGGGTAACCAGGCGCCGTGGCTTGAACTCTCAATGGGTGCTTTACTGCAGCCGACCGAGAGTTTTGCAAAACGGTTTATGGCCAAAAGCTCGTTCAAAAGCAACCTTGCCGGACTATTGTTCTCGCTTGTCGGACAGCACTATTATTTGACGCTGAGACATTCGGTCAAGAAACAGAATCTAGAGCCGCAGATCAGGCAGTATGCCGAAAAGAATCTCCGTGCTTGGAGCGAAACACAAAACGCGAACAGTTTCCGGGCGAAATTGTTCAAGCCGCTCCGGCCCGTTATCGAACGTTGGGCAAAATGGCTTAACAAAAAGGCCGCTGAGGCTCAGAAAAAGAGCTGATTGGCCACGCAGCTTTCATTTGGAGCATATTGATGTGCTCGGCTGTTAGGTTAACGGTCGCCAAGTTAGACCTGCGAGGATCGACTCTGTGGCCGGACTGAATGAAAGATGACCGTACATCCTCTTTAGGAAATTCTGTGGGCAAGGCGGTCGAAGCCGCGGAGGAAGTCGTCCAGCGGCCGTTGGTCAAGAAATTTGCCCGCTTCGGGTTCTATGCGAAAGGCCTTCTTTTCATAATAGTCGGTGCATTATCGATTCTGCTTGCGGTTGGTTCGCCAGAAGGCCAAATTGCGGATGCGGCCGGCGCAATGTCGATCCTTTCGCATCAGCGGTTTGGAAAGGTGCTTTTGGTAATTTTTATTTTTGGTGCTCTCGGCCATGCGGTTTGGAATATATTAAGGGCCGTCGCGGATGTGGATAATGCCGGCTCGAACTGGCTTGGGCGATTCCGGCGAAGTATCGCTGCCGGTATCGGCATTGTTTATATCGGGCTTGCGATAACGGCCGCCGAGATCGTATTGGCGGCGCGCGAGGCCGAACTTTCGAGCCAGGCTGAAGAAACCTTTGTTGCTGTTCTGCTGGCGATACCGTATTTAGGTGCGGTCCTTCTGTTTCTGATCGGGCTTGGTGTCGTTGGGGCCGGGATTCACGAGTTATTTTCTGGATTGACGGGCCGATTCAGGGACACATACAGAAGTTGGGAGATAACTGAGACGCATTTCGCCATTATCACGGTCCTCGGTATTCTAGCCTTTTCGGCACGAGCTGTGATCCTGTGCATAATGGGATATTTTTTGATCGCGGCCGCGATATGGGCCGGAGCGAATGGTTCCATCGGCCTCGATGCAGCACTTTTTGCTCTTTCGCAAAACAGCTATGGGCGGGTTTTTCTTTTCGCTGCTGCGACAGGCCTGTTTGCGCATGGAGTTTTAGCCTTTTATGAGGCAAAATATCGACGGCTTTGCTGAACAAAAAATGAATTATTGGCTGGTAAAACAGGAACCTAACTCATACTCATTCTCAACTTTTCAAACCGACGGCAAGACCGATTGGACGGGAGTGCGAAACTATCAGGCACGGAACAACCTCAAAGCCATGAAAAAGGGCGATAAGGTTTTCTATTATCATTCCGGTGATGAAAAGGCGATCGTCGGCATGGCAAAGGTCAGCAAAGCCTATTATCAGGATCCGACGACTGACGAAGCGGCATGGGTCGCAGTCGAACTTGAAGCCGGCAAGCCCGTTAATAGGCCAGTCACACTTTCCGCAATAAAGGCTAATCCTAAGTTAGCGAATATTGCGTTGATAAAGCTCTCACGCCTTTCCGTGGTCCCGATAACTCAGGACGAGTTTGACGAGGTCACGGCTATGTCAAAGTAGGTAAATATGATGAACGAAGCGGCTCGATCGGCCGACAATCCTACGCTTCTTGGCGAAGCGGTCGCATACTATAACCAGTTGCTTGAAGACCCCGAGCTTGCCGCGGCGTCGTATGAAATGCTGCGGGATGGGCTTGAATCTAACCGATTGATATTTGGCGGCCGGCCGTTATCGCCTTATCTTCGTCCGCATTTCGTAACCGCCGATGATTGGTCACGGGTTTCCGCCGTCTGTGAGACGATTTGGGGAGCGCTTCAAAAGGTCAAGGACGCCGCGGTCCAAGACGACCGAATGCTCGACGAACTTGGCATAACAGAGATCGAAAAAGATCTCGTGAAGATCGATCCGGGCTATAAACAAGTTTCGCCGACGGCCCGTCTTGATTCTTTCCTTACGGGCGATTCGTACAGTTTTGTTGAGTTGAACGGAGAGAGTCCCGCGGGTATCGCTTTTGCCGACTCGGCAACACGTATATTTAGTACTTTGCCGGTCATGCGGAAATTTGCCGAACGCTTTGATATTGCCGGCCTCGAGGGCAGCTCAAAGATGCTTAAGGTCTTGCAGGAATGCTGGGATGAGTTTTGCGGCGGAACAGCTGACCGCAAGCCGCTGATCGCGATAGTGGACCTGAAGGGCCTGCCGACCGTTAAGGAATTTGAACTTTTTCGTGATTATTTTGAATCGGAAGGCTACGATGCGATCATTTGTTCGCCTGAAGACCTTGAGTTTACGAACGGAAAGCTTTATTACGGCAGTGTTGCGATCGACGTAGTTTACAAGCGGTTGCTGGTAAATGAATACCTGCCGATAATGAATGATTTTCCCGCGTTGCTCGAAGCATGCCGTGCCGGGGCGGTGTGCATGGTCAACAGCTTTCGCGGCAAACTCGTTCACAAGAAAGCGGTGTTCGCGATCCTTACCAATGAACGTTACTCACATTTATTTGACGGGGAAGAGCTTGACGCGATCGCATCGCATGTTCCCTGGACTCGGCGTTTTAGAGACGAGAAAACTGTCTATAACGGTACCGGGATCAGCCTCGTTGAATGGACCAGGGCAAACTCTTCAAAGCTTGTTTTAAAACCCAACGACGACTACGGCGGCCACGGCATATTCATAGGCTGGAACTCGACGGCCGAGGAATGGGATTCGGCGATCAAGGCGGCCGTTGCGGATGGCGATTATCTCGTCCAGGAACGCGTCAAGACGGCCAGGGAGATGTTCCCAATGATCTTTGACGACCTCGGAAAGTGGGCGATGGTCGAACAGCTAGTGGACCTGGACCCGCTTTTGTTCAACGGAATTGTTGGTGCCGCGTTCACACGATTATCATCAAATGAACTTGCCAACGTGACCGCCGGCGGCGGCATGGTACCAACTTTTATCATTAGTGAAAAAGCGTGACGAACGCATGCTGCAAGACCTTGCGGCTCAGCGGCATAGTTTTAGAACTAATATTTCGAGGCCGGGCCCGAGCCTTGTACAGACCCTTGGTGAAAACTTCTTTCCCGGACAATGAATAGCGACAACTACGCGCGTTCAAATGCCTGACGATCGACGAATGACTAAATCGATAGCAACATCCCGCCTAAGGGGCTTGACGGATGAATTTAATCGTCTCGAACATAAACTAAAACTCGGCGGCGGCCCGGAAAAGATCGAAAAGATCCACGGACAGGGAAAGCTCACCGCACGCGAACGGATCGAAAAACTTCTCGATCCAAGTAGTTTTAGCCAGGAGATCGGCCTACTTGTCGCGTATGACGAATACAACGGACAGGCACCGGCTGCCGCGGTCGTGACCGTCGTCGGAATGGTACACGGCCGCGAATGCGTAGTAGTCGCAAACGATGCAACTATCAAGGCCGGAGCGTGGTATCCCGAAACAATCAAAAAGATACTTCGCGCCCAGGAGATCGCGATGCGCAACCGCGTTCCGATCATTTACCTTGTCGATTCCGCCGGAGTGAATCTGCCGTTTCAGGGCGGCGTTTTCCCGGGACAGTATGGGGCGGCCCGCATTTTCTATTACAACTCAATTATGCGGCGTTACCTTCAGGTTCCTCAGATCGCCGCCGTAATGGGCATGTGCGTCGCGGGTGGTGCATACCTGCCTGCGCTAAGCGACGTAATTCTGATGGTCGAAGGAACTTCGTTCATGGGCCTCGGCGGAGCTAACCTTGTAAAAGGAGCGACCGGCCAGACGATCGACAACGAAACGCTTGGCGGGGCGATGACGCATAATGCAATATCGGGAGTTGCACATTATCGCAGCAAGAACGAAGATGAATGCATTTCGAAGATCCGCGATCTGGTCCTCGATCTTCCGGCCAAGGAGGCGAGCCGTGTTTCGATAACGGCGCCTGAACCGGCGGCGGCATTGGCAGAGGACCTTTATGATCTTTTGCCAGAAGATCATAAGGCCCCGTACGATATGAGGCGTGTACTCGATACGTTTCTGGATGCCGGCACGCTCGGCGAATTTCAGGCCGATTGTGCAAAGGAAATGATCTGCGGCACTGCGCGGCTCGGAGGAATTTTGGTCGGCGTGATCGCAAATTCACGGGGCATGTCAAAAGGGAAGCCGGGTACGCCGCCGCGGTTCGGCGGTATTGTTTACACGGAATCGGCTGAAAAGACAGCCTATTTTATCGAGAACTGCGATCGCCGCCGGACGCCGCTTTTGTTCGTTCAGGACGTTTCAGGATTTATGGTCGGCTCAGAGGCGGAACATAGCGGGATCATCCGGGCCGGTGCAAGATTTGTCGAAGCAATGGCGACGGCAAAGGTCCCGAAGATCGTCTTGACGGTCAATCACGCCTCTGGAGCAGGATACTATGCCATGGCCGGCCAGGGCTTTGATCCCGATTTTATCTTTACTTTGCCAACGGGCCGGATGGGCGTAATGGAAGGCGATTCGGCCGTGCAGGCAATTTTTGGAACTCAGCTCGACAAGCTGAAACGGGAAGGAAAGGATCCCGATGAAACGCTCATGGCTGAAATGCAAAAGGTGCGTAAAACCTATGACCGCGAACTGGATGCCAAGCACGCCGCCGCCCGCGGGCTTGTTGACGCTATCGTGACGCCGGAAAACCTAAGGGCCTCGCTCATCCTTGCCCTGCAAACTTGTCTCAACACTTCATCGCCGCATATAGGCGCGTTTGTGCTGTGATTGAATCAGAATAGAATAATATCAAAAATGAGAACCCGTATGTTTAAGATCACATTGATAACTGGAATTCTTGTGCTGACCGGAATACTGGATGCAGCCGTATATGCACAGGAAACTGACCCGGTGCTTACTAGCTCGGCAAAATATTCGATGCCTGAGTCGGCATTGAATGCCGAGATCGGCGGAACGGTCGTTATGGGAATAAGCGTCGATGCGACCGGAAAACCGGCAAGGGCCGTATTGATCTCGGGACCAATGTGGCCGTGCGGCGCTGATCCCGCAAAGGCACTCGAAGAGCTTTCAGCGACTCTGACCGAGACGATGATGTCGCTTCGATTTACGCCGGGTACGACCGATGGTAAGCCTGATGAAAAGGCTATCGCATTGACGCTGCAGTTGAAAAACCCAAAATTGGCTTTAGTTCCGGGCCCGGTCGATCCGGCGACGGGCAAGCCGAGGCCAACGCGCATCTCGGGCGGCGTTCTCAACGGAAAGGCAACTGAGCTGCCCAAGCCGGCATATCCTGCTGAGGCAAGGACCAACCGCGACAGTGGTGCTGTATCGATCGAGGTACTAATTGACGAAGATGGAAAAGTTGTACGCGCAGGAGCCGTCAGCGGTGCCCCGACGCTGCAGTATGCTGCTCGCGACGCAGCCTGCCGGGCTAAATTCTCCGCAACAACATTGTCCGGCAATCCGGTTAAAGTGTCGGGAGTGATGACATATAACTTTGTGCCGTAAGCAGTTTCAAAAGCAGCACGGACATACTTGCGGCGTATTGGATCGAGGCCCGGCGGGAATTCTCGTCGGGCCTAACCTGTGTTGCAAATTTCGAAAAGTTTCCGACACCCTTTTTGTTTAGTTTCCCCAACGCCGCCCATTTGATCTACTGATCTGCTGTTGATAGCAGGCAGGGTTGTCTTGCCATGATCTGACTTGATGTGTGAGATCGCGGGACCGCTTACTTATTAGAAAAAGCCATGCCGCTGGAGACTTAGCTTGTTTGATAGTTTAGTTATGCGAAAGCCGGTTAATTTTTCGATACCGTCTGAGAACTAACTATGCTTTGCAGCCTGGCGCCCGGCAGATCAAGTACCTGTTCGCAAATAGATACTCGGCTATTGTACACCGCGCTAGAATAAGCAATATGAAAAGATTCTTTCCACTGATCGTTATATTTTTTGCAAGCGTTGCATTCTCACAAACCGCCGGCAAGGCGATACCGGCCTATTCGGTGAACGACAAGCTTATCGGACTGTCGAATTTGACCGATGGGCTAAGCGAGTGTCCGGTCAGAAGTGCCTCGGGCAAGATCAAGGACATTGACCGGCTTGGCAATACCGTCGAAATAAGGATCAAGATCGACAAGAAAACAAGTGCTAAGGCAATCATTCCTCTTGATCGAGTTTCTGCTGATGAACGGAAGCCGCTGTTCAAGCATTTGATTACAAAGAACAACATTGTCCGTGTCGCCGGTTATGGCTGCGATGCCGAAATGCCGTTCACCGCCTTCAGTGTTGACCGTGTTTACTGACGGATGTTACGATCTCTTCCTGCAAATTAAAAGTTATGAATGGTTCAGACGTCAGGTTCTACCGATGGGAGGATATGCCCCGCGAAAGGGTCAGCGATCAACTGGAGCGGCGGCTGATCACGGCCGATCGAATGATGCTCGGGCATATTTATCTTGAAAAAGGTTGTATCGTTCCCAGGCACTCACATGAGAATGAACAATTGACGTATGTGCTCGAAGGCGCACTTCATTTTTGGATCGGCAAGGACGGTGAGAAGGAAGTTACTGTAAAGGCGGGTGAGGTCCTTGTTATCCCGTCAAATGTGCCGCACATGGCCGAGGCCCTCGAAGACACCCTTGACGTCGATATTTTCAGTCCTCCGCGCCAAGACTGGCTTGATAAGACCGACGATTACCTTCGACAAAAGTAGCAATGGATCTTGGAATTCGCGGAAAGGTCGCCCTGGTCGCTGCCTCAAGCCAGGGCTTGGGTCTTGCCGTCGCGCGCGAGCTTGCGGCCGAGGGCGTCCGTTTAATAATGTGCGCCCGAAACGAATCGGTGCTGAACAAGTCAGGCGTTTCGATCGCACAGAGTTACGGCACGGAAGTTCTCAGTGTAGCCGCCGATCTTTCAAAGCTGGAGGACATCCAGCGGATGTTTGAATTGTCGTTCGCTCGTTTCGGGCAAGTTGACATATTGGTCACAAACTCCGGCGGGCCGCCGGCCGGGACCTTCGAGAAAATAGGCGCAAATGATTGGGCCGCGGCAGTGAACGGGCTTCTTATGAGCGCGGTAGAAATGTCACGGCTCGTGCTTCCGGGAATGAAGGAGCGGCGATGGGGCAGGATCTTGAATATTACATCGATCGCCTCAAAACAGCCGGTCGAAGATCTTTTGCTTTCAAACAGCATACGGGCGGCGGTTACCGGTTTTGCAAAAACGCTTGCTGCCGAGATCGCCCCGTTTGGAATTACGGTGAATAACATAATGCCCGGTTACACCGCGACCGATCGTGTGCAGGCCCTGGCTGAAAGCCTTGCGTTGAAGTCGGGGTCCGAGGCAAACGAGGTGCGGGAGCGTTGGGAACGGGAGATACCGATGGGGCGGCTCGGACGGCCTGATGAGTTTGCCGCGGCGGCAGCGTTTTTGGTTTCCGACCGTGCCAGTTATATTACCGGAGCCTCGGTCCAGGTTGACGGCGGCTGGACCAGGTCGATCTTTTGACCTCACATTTACATTCCTCTGTTTCCCGTGGAATTGTGATCGCAATCCAAAGGGACATTGTTTTTCAAGCATAAACACGGTGGTAATTCTCCATATCCGGCGAAACTCGGTTTCGTGAAGCTGCATTCGAAAACTCTTTTGACCGGACATGCCACTGATTGGCCCGCCTCAACACCCGTCTTCCAACCAACGCTGTCCAAGAATCCGTACCCGGTCCAATCGTTTGGATAAACACAATAAAATCAATAGTTTCAAGCGATTTAGATGCAACTTTTCTGCAACATATCATCGGCTTGCGGTGTATTACTTTCTGAAAGGCAAGATCCATTCGAACAAAGGCCAAGGTCGAATGATCTGGTTTTCGCTGCGATCCAATAGGGCGTTTTTCGAGCGGCGGCCCGAGATGCGGAATCGGATAGTAACCAATACGCAATTGTCATCTTGTTTAGTTTTGAGGAGCAGTCAAGCCGCCGGTCGATAACGCGAATTCCTAAAGTTGATATTAAAGGAGCGTGTTATGAATAAAGCAGCAAATGCATTCGTTTCAAGAATAGTTCTCTTACTTTCGTTAGTAATTTCTATCAATTCGCAGGCCCTTCATGAGGGTGAAAAAAATGGTTCCGCGGCAACCTGGGAGATGAACCGGAAAGCAATTCAGCTTGTTGGGGAGAAGAAGTTTCAGGAAGCGATCGAGGTTCTGAAAAATGCCCTGGCCATTGATCCAAACTATTCGACCGCTTACATGAACCTCGGCACGGCCTATATGCTCTCCGGCCAGACTGAGATCGCGGTCAAGCACCTGAATAACGCGTTGGAGATAGATCCGGGATCGGCGGTCGGACACAACCAGCTCGGCGTTGCGTATGAAAAATTAGGGAAGATCGATAAGGCGGTTGCGTCGTTCAACCGTGCGATAAAGATCAAGCCGGATTATGCCTTCGGCTATTTCAATCTCGGTGCGACATATTTGTGGGCAGACAAGATCAAGCCCGCCCGGGAAGCCCTTGAAATCTCGCTTAGACTTGAACCGCTGAACGATCAAGCACAAATGCTTCTCGGGGTTGTGTACGCCCGGCAATCAAAATACGCCGACGCCGTTAGGCAAATGAAGAATATTACTCAAAAAGATCCTTCAAATGAAATGGCAAATCTGCTTTTGTGTCAGATCTACGTTCTATCAAACGACAGGGGAGCCGCGCTGGATATGTACCAGCGGTACAAAGGCGTAAACGAAACCCTTGCCGATGCAATGTTTCGAACTATATTCGCGGGCCGTGTGGTTTTTGCGAAGACCGAACTTCAGCATTAGTTCGCTATTGGTCTATTAGTCTTTAAAATCGGGACGGTCCGGCCGGTCGTGCGTATATGTACGGAACGAATTGACCGGCTCGTTCCATTGCGCCCGGAGTGACTTCGAAATGCGTTCGTCATCGCTCTTTTGGATATTGAAAATCCTGCGATGTTAGAATCAATTTAGGTATGGCTGAACCTGAACCGAGATTCGACGCTAAGAAAGTCCGAGCAACGATCGAAAAAGGGCGTCGGGACAAATGGTGGACGCGAAAAGGCCGCAGCGCCAAGAGTTTTCGGTATTTTGACGCCGCAAAGCAACAGATCCTGGACGATGAAATAGTTGGGCGAATTCGTTCGCTGGCAATTCCACCCGCGTGGAAATTCGTGCGAATCTGTCCATCGCCGTCCGGAAAGCTTCAGGCTGTCGGCATGGATAAAAGCGGGAGGATCCAGTATCTATACCATCCGAAGTTTGCCGCCAAGCAGCAGGCGCTGAAATTCTCAAAGGTCCGGCGTTTTGGCGAATCACTTCCGAAATTGCTGCAAGCGGCGAACGAAGATATTGCCCGCGACGGACTGCAAAAGGAAAAGGTACTCGCGGTCGTGATGCGGCTGATCAATTCACTATATTTCCGCGTTGGGACCGATCTCAGTGTCAGAGAGTATAAGACTTTTGGTATTACGACCCTGCTCAAGCGTCATTTGACCATTGGGCGAAATGGAAAGCTGGAATTTGCATTTACCGGAAAAAGCCATATCTTTCATAGAAAGGTCCTGGTTGATGCCGGGCTCGCCAAGATCATAAAAAATATATCGGTTCTTGGCCGCGGCAAAAAGCTGTTTCACTTTGTTGATGAAGATGGTAAGGCCCGGCCGGTAACGCCGGCCCAGATCAATGCCTATTTGAAATCTGCGATGGGATCGGAATTTTCCGCAAAAGACTTTCGTACCTGGGGTGCAACAGTTTTGACGGCGGTTGAATTTGCTTCCCGCGGCCCGTGCGAAACAGAGGCGGAGTCAAAAAAAGTGATTGTCCGTGTTGTGAGTCGCGTCGCCAGGGAGTTGGGAAATACACCTGCCGTATGCCGTGGGTCCTATATTCATCCCGCGGTTATCTCCGCATACACTGACGGAACGACAATTGACAAGTTCCGGCCTCGCCGGACACGGAAGATAAGTCGAAATGCCCCGGACCTCGAACCAGAGGAAAAAGCATTGCTTAAACTTCTGGCATCTTGCGGTTGACGATCGAGGCAGCCTGGCAATTGGATAAAACTGTGTGAAAGATCAATGTTTGTGGCAATTCTTATGCTCATTGAGGGCCTAATGTTTATAGGGAGATACGAATCACGAGCTTCTCAAAGTTTTCGGGCCCTTTCCATAAACTGGCTGCACTTACGGAGCCGTGACAGGAATTTCTGCTTTAAAGAAGATCTCTCCATTTATCATTTCCGAGTTTTTAGTTTTCAGTTTCTTAGGGCGAAGATCATTTAAAAAAACTTGAAACTTAAAAACAAAGGCTGCAAACTTCGGTCGAATGATTGAGCTTTTCAAAGCCATGATTTTAGCGGCATTACATATATTGCGAGATGACGAAACCAAATTTTGACTTGACCAGATCGATCGAACTGCTTGAGCGAACTCCAAAGGTACTATTTGCGTTATTGAGTGGACTGGACACCTTTTGGATAGGATCGGCGAGCGATCCGCGGGATTGGGAGGCGTTTGATATAGTCGGGCACTTGATCCACGCGGAACGAACCGATTGGGTCCCTCGTGCAAGGATCATAATTGAACAAGGCCCCGATCGAAATTTTACTCCGTTTGACCGGCTGGCCCAGTTTGAGGCATCAAAGGGAAGGGACCTCGCGGGCCTTTTGACAGAATTTTCCGCGCTCAGGTCAGAGAGTCTTAAAACCCTGAATGAGTGGGAACTGTCACATAAGGATCTTGAGATGCTGGGGATACATCCGGAGTTCGGCGAGGTTACGCTCCGGCAATTGATAGCGACCTGGGTAGTCCATGACCTTACCCATCTTCGTCAGATCAATATTAAAATGGCTCGAAAATACTCTGACGATGTCGGGCCGTGGCGTGAATACCTGTCGATATTACAATAGACCGGCGATCAATCCGCATTTGTTCCGCCGATCGTTTCCAGCAGTTTTTTGTAATCGTCGATCGCGGTCGAAATAACCTGGTATGAGTCATTTCTTCCGTAGGAATACGCGATCTCACATATGTTTGGATCGTCCGGAAGGCTCTTGTAAGTTAAAAAGTAATGTTCGAATCGTTCGAGAATGCCTTTCGGTAACTCGCTTATTTCACGGTATTGTTCAAAGACCTTGTCACCTTTGAGCACTGCGATGATCTTATCATCGGCCTCGCCGCCGTCAATCAGGCAAAAACCGCCGATCGGCCGTGCTTTTAAGATGATATCGCCGCGCGGAATGTGATGTTCACTGAGTACGAGTATGTCGAGCGGATCCCCGTCACCGCCCGAGATCGAAATATTCGATTTCGAGCGTGCAAGCCCGGCCACGCCGTCACTGCAATAGGTCTGCGGAATAAAGCCGTAGTTGGCCGGCACCACATTCGAGTATTGCTGCGGGCGGTCGATCTTTAAGTAACCTGTTTCTTTATCGACTTCGTATTTAACGGTGTCCCGCGGGACGATCTCAATAAAAACCGTCAACTCTTCAGGAGTACCTGGTCCGATTGGAACGCCGTGCCACGGATGCGCCTTATTCATTCGAAACATTTTGTTATTATTCAAACTGGCCATCTAAATGTCTAACCTGATCGAACTGGAAACATTCGGGACCATATTGGTTGCTCGATTTATTTCTGCTAAGGACCGCAATGCACTTTCGTCCTCAGTGCTTTCCGAACTTGAATCATTACTAATTACATTAGAGGCCGATAAGTCGATCGAAAAGCTGATCTTTACCGGACAGGATAACATTTTTGCGTCAGGGGCTGACCTGCGTGAGATCTCATCGCTTGCAGTACCGGCGGCGTCAGCTTTTGCCCGGCGCGGCCAGGCAATTATGGATCGAATTGCCGAGT
>Ga0138256_10003648_pt1 | contig 16337 bp, 11 predicted proteins | sample KNB2016incub_MG_FD_105486 | JGI IMG/M metagenome (GOLD analysis project Ga0138256, IMG submission 105486) | Active sludge microbial communities from wastewater in Klosterneuburg, Austria - KNB2014incub_MG | ecosystem: Engineered > WWTP > Activated sludge > Unclassified | place: Austria... | reverse complement strand
GTCATCCACCCCATCGGCGGCGTCGGCGCAAGCAGTTCGCCGTTCGCGGATCTCACCTGAGTCGCGGCAAACGCCGACTGCAAAAATATTAGGGTGACCAGAACGAATGCTTTCATCGGTTTTAAGTTAACCGGTTTGTAAAACGCCATCGGAGATAGCGAATATTATCGGGCCCATAGTCCAAGTATCGGAAAAACACGCACTTCATTGATCAAATCAAGCTGAGTGCTACCCGCTAACACACGCAAGTCAAGCAAAAAATTCAAAAAATCGCGTCATTACGCTACTTCCAGCGGCGGTTCGACCGGCGTATCGCCCCCATCACGCCAAAGTCTGTTTATGACCATCAACAAGATCGAGCCGCTGATCAAAAAGACGACCAAAAGAGCGAGCGCATAGCTCGTTCTTCCGTAGAGAAAATTTCCCACAACAAACAGCGAGGACCAGATGACCATACAGCCCGAAATCCAGCCCAGCAACGAAAGCGGAAGGCTGTCGGCGTGCTCCCTCGCTTCTTCTTTTGTGACGCCGGCCTCCAGGCGTATCATCTCCCAACCGGGGCCCGCAGGATGAACCTTTCGATAAAAGTCGATCAATGTTTGCCGATCAGTTTGCGGTGCGAAATAGGCGGCCAACACCCAACAGACCGTCGTGATTATAACGGTAAGGATCAGCTTCGGGGCCGAATCCAACGCCAACATTCCCTGCTTTTGTAATACGATGAACCCGACCGAAACTACGAAAGAGCTGATCATCGCCACGACCTCGCACCATGCGTTAATGCGCCACCAGAACCAGCGCAATAGATATAGCAACCCCGTTCCGGCTCCTACCTGAAGGATAATGTCGAATGTGTCCTTGGCGGTATCCAGGACAAAAACCAGTGCCGACGAAACAAGGAACAGAAGGATCGTTGCGAGGCGTCCCATAAAGACGTAATGTTTCTCGGTTCCATCCTGTTTGATAAAGCGGCGGTAGAAATCGTGTACAAGATATGATGCTCCCCAATTAAGGTGCGTTAGGATGGTCGAGGAATTTGCCGCAACCAAACCGCCGACCATCAACCCGACAAAACCGATCGGCAAGAACTTAAGCATCGCCGGATATGCGATGTCGTGGCCGATCAGATTTTGGTCAAGATGCGGAAATGCCGCTTGAATGTCGGAAAGCTGCGGATAAATGATTATTGATGCGAGTGCGACCAATATCCACGGAAACGGACGCAGCACGTAGTGTGCGATGTTGAAGAACAAGACAGCGCCGAGCGCGTCTTTTTCTGATTTTGACGCCAGCATTCGCTGCGCAATATAGCTTCCGCCGCCTGGTTCAGCTCCCGGATACCACACCGCCCACCACTGGACCGCGATCGGCATAATGAACACCGCAAGAGCAATGTCCCAGTTGTTTGTAAAATCGGGTAGAAAATTTAAGTAACTCGCTCCCTCGGGGCTTTTCATCGTTGAAAGTTTGTCAACCAATCCGGTCAGCCCACCGACCTGCGGCAACGTAACGGCAAAATAGGCGGCTGCGATGACCGCCGTCATCTTGATAAAAAACTGGATCATATCAATGACCAGCACACCCCATAGCCCCGAATGCGCGGCAAATGCCACGTTCAAGAGTCCGACAAAAAGTAATGTCTGCCATCTGTCCATGCCGAACAGAACTCCAGCAATTTTGCAGGCCGCGAGATTGACCGTCGCCATGATCAGACAATTAAAAAGCAGCCCGAGATAAACGGCGCGAAAGCCGCGCACCGCTCCGGCCGCCTTGCCTGAATAGCGGATCTCGTAAAATTCCAGATCCGTTAACACGCCCGACCGACGCCAGAGTTTCGCGTAAAAGAAGACCGTCGCCACACCGGTAAGCACGAATGCCCACCACACCCAGTTACCGGCTACTCCGTTGCGACGCGCGATGTCGGTAACAAGATTAGGCGTATCGCTGCTAAACGTCGTTGCGACCATTGAAAGGCCGGCCAACCACCACGGTACCGATCGTCCTGAGGCGAAAAACTCTGCCGTGCTTTTTCCCGAGCGCTTACTGAAGAACAAAGCAGGAACAAAGCAAATGGCGACAGCCGCGATCGCAATTACCCAGTCAAGAGTACTTAGCTGCATTAAATAAATTCTCCGTTCTGTTAGTGCAAAAAGACCAAATTTTCATTGATGCATGTGTCCGCGAAATACGCGGAACGACGCGAAGATTTTCGTGCCTTTTGCTTTGTCGTTTCTTCTTTCCCGCATTTCGCGTATTTCGCGGGCAACTACCTTAATTCAAGTTGCAGACCCGAATTTTTCCTGTTGAAACGGCCTGTACCGCTGCGATCGCCGGTGCGAAGGTTTTTCTTAGGTCGATCTCGTCCGACTCGGACAATGACCGTTTCACAGCCAGCGTAAAGGCATTCTTTAATTCGGTGCCAAAATTTATTTTGTTAATGCCGCGGCGGATGGCTTCCTGCATGAGATGGTCAGGAACACCTGATCCGCCGTGCAGGACCAGCGCCGTTTCACCGACCGCATCCCGGATCTCCAGCAGCCTTAGAAGGTCTAATTTAACTTCACCCTTGTAAAACCCGTGTGCGGTGCCGACCGCGACAGCAAGTGCATCGACACCGGTTTCCGCGACGAATTCCGCGGCATCTGCGGGGCGGGTAAAAAATTGGGTAATGTCGCCGCCGTCGGCATTCTGTGCAACATGCCCAAGTTCGCCTTCAACCGAAACACCAGCGGCGTGTGCCATATCGACCACTCGCCTGGTAATCTCGATATTTTCCGCAAATTGCAACTTTGATCCGTCGATCATCACTGACGAGTAGCCCGCGTCAACACACCGCCGGGCAAGCTCAAAACTTCCACCGTGATCGAGGTGAAGCGCAACCGAACCTCTGATCTCACGGGCCGCTGCATTCGCCATCGACACCGCCATGTCGAGGCCGAGATAATTTATCGTTGATTCGGTCGTTTGAAGAATAAGCGAGGCGTCACACTCGTTGGCAGCATTTATATGTGCCCGAAGCGTCTCGGCATTGTAAAAATTCAATGCCGCCACGGCCCGGCCTTCTTTTCGGGCGGCATGCAGAATTTCACGGCTCGGAACAAGGGTTTGCGATTTCACTGATTCTGCGGACATAAATTTTCTTGGAGACCATTGGAAACCGTAGGATCTGCGTCCGCTCATTTGGGCAATAAAACAAATCGCCAGATCGAATCGCGCCTTGGACGGCCTGTCATTGTTCCGTAAGCAGCCTCGGTCTATTTGCCGCTTTCAGTTAGACTGCGCTGACACCTTTATGAATTCACTTAACTCAGCCAAACCGGGCTGGCCGCCGGTTCCGCCCGGCCTTGTCGCTGACAATGCCCCGCATGCATTTCCGACCTTCAAGCACTCTTCAGTTTCGCTTCCGTCAAGAAAGGCATGCACAAAGCCCGCCGCGAACGAATCCCCGGCACCTGTTGTGTCAACGGCATCGATCTTGAATCCATCCGCGGTGACAAACCCGCCGTTTCGATAGGCGATCGCACCGTCGCCGCCCAGCTTTACCACGACCAGCGGACAAAATCGACCCAACCGCTCGCAGGCAGATCGAATATCGTTCTGCCATGACAATAGTTTTGCCTCCGGTTCATTCAGAAACAAAATGTCAGTATGTTTTATCACCTCAAATATCTTTTCGTTTCGTGCCTGGTCCGGGTCTGAGTTGGGGTCAAAAGACGTCGTTAAGCCCTTTTCCTTTGCCTCGGCCATCAATCGGCCGAAATCGGGCTGTAATCCGGTTTGAAGATAGTAAGAAGACATGTGCAGATGACGATGCCCGTCCAACACATCGGCCGGAATATCGGGATATTCCAATTCGGCGATCGCTCCAAGAAATGTGACCAACGCTCTGTCATTCGGTGTGCTCATCACCATGGTAACGCCCGTTCTCGATGCATTGCTCACAAAGATCCGCTCAGTTGACACGCCTTTTCTCGACAGTTCGGCGACACAAAACTCACCGAATTCATCAGAGCCGATACGGCTTACGAATGTAACGCCCCGCCCGAGCTTCGCCGCACCGCACGAAAAGATTGCCGATGCGCTCCCGAGCGTCATATCAAACCTGTCAGCCAAGATCTCACGACCAAGGATGGGCTCGGATCTAAGTCCGCTTGCCACAAGATCGACATTCAGTTCGCCGACAACGACAACCTCGTTGAATTTGCCTGTAACCGACATAGTGCTTTCGTTTACTTTCTTTTATTTACTTTTGGAAGCAGAATGAAATATAATCCACTTTTTGCGAAAGCACAAGTGAAAAATGGCCTCTTTTAGGAATCGGCTGTTTTAGCATGCAGAATAAAGTTCGTTGCTGAAGAAGACCGTAGGAATTTAAAACCAACATGCCGAATACGCTGACATTCGATGATCTCTTGAATCTTTCACCCGATGAGAAAGCAAGCCGCGGACTAACCCATACACCGGCCGAGATCAATCAACAGCCGTCGAGCTGGGTCGAGACCTTTCGACTATTGGAAGAGGTTCAACCGGATGTTGAATTGTTCCTTCGAAGGTCTGGATGGGATGGTCCAGTGGAAAGTAGGTTGGACGTTACTCTGATCGGGGCGGGCACTTCGGACTATATTGGCCGGGCGCTTGCCGGTTTGTTGCGGAAGGAATGGAGGTGTCATGTCCAAGCCGTGCCGAGCACCGATCTGTTGACAGAGATGAATGAGATCATCGCCTCGGCTCCTAGCAAAATGAGACATTTATGGATCTCCTTCTCCCGCTCTGGCGATAGTTTCGAAGGAGTGAGCGTTATTCGCGCGGCCCTCGAAAAATATCCGGAGATCAATCACCTGATCGTGACCTGCAGCAAGGACGGCAAGATGGCGAAAGAAATTTCCGACGACAGGCCAAACGTCTTTTGCATCACGTTGGACGATAAGGTGAACGACCGCGGCCTGGCAATGACGAGTTCTTTCACAAACATGGTCATCGCCGGTCAATGTCTTGCCCACATTTCAAACCTAGATTCATATCGGCCAACCCTGGAAGCACTCGCCGATGCATCAGAGAAAGCTCTGGACAATGTGACCCGGCTTGCAGAACGGATCGCAGAATACGACTATTCCCGAATCTGCTTTCTTGGAAGTGGAGCGCTGAAGGCCGTGGGCGACGAAAGCGCTCTAAAGGTAATGGAGTTAACCGCCGGACATTTCAGCGTGATGTCGGAGTCATTTCTTGGATTGCGGCACGGGCCGCTTTCCTGGCTGAATTCAGAATCGCTTGTCGTTGGTTTTCTTTCCAGCGATCAGGAAAAATCGAAGATCGAGATCGGGCTAATTGAAGAATTGAATCGAAAAAAGGCGGCAAAAAGTGTTCTATTGGTTTTGCCGAACGAACAGATAGATGTTCAGTCGGATTTTCGAATCGTTCTGAATATCCCCAACTCATTGGCCGATAACTATCGCCCTCCGTTGGATGTATTATTCGCTCAATGTCTTGGCCTTTTTGCCTCGCTGCGGTATGGACTGCACCCGGACACCCCAAGTGCGGACAACAAGATCCAGAGAGTTGTTTCTAGTATTTCGTGACAGCTGCCGTACAACATTTTTTCGTTCCCATTTTATCAGCGTACTTGGCACAGAGGCGGCGATCTTTCCCGAATTGACCAGAAGAATGCGGGTTGAGTAACTAATACCGTCTAGAGTGTTTTAGAATCGCCGATCCTGTGATCTGATTACATAGAACACCGCGACCCGGACGTAGCCATTTTCTGGGCCGCGGCTGAAGTCTTCGAACGAATTCTGAGGTCATTGCCCCGCGCGACAAACGTTGAACTGTTTTTGAACGTGTCGGCCTGATGTCGGGTCGTATGTCCGGCACCCGAGTATTACTGGACCAAGCACAAATAACAGACACGGCAAAATTAAATTTCGGATGTCATGCTCATGCCGTTATCAGAAACATTAACGAAAGTGACTTTATTGCTTCTCGTAATTTGATTATTGATTGCATATTCTCACTCCTATCAATTGGGTCCGAAATACAGTAAACATTGGGGTCTATTTCCTTACCGCGCGTACCTCGAGATATTCGGAATAGACGGTGGCCCTGTCCTCGCCGACGCTGTTGTTGGCTGACCAAAGCTCAACCAGGCCCTTGCGCAGCAGGTCTTGTTTAGCGGGATCCAGAACGGCAAACGCCTTTTGTGTCGGGCCGTAAAATTTTCTGAAGTGCTCGACCACTTCGCCCGGCCCAAACGGAAAATCAAAAGCGATCATTCGCGGCGTCATTTCAATCTCAGTGAAGTCATCACCAAGGCGTTCACGTACAGTTTCCGGGTCTCCCCAAAGTAACGGGGACGGCATTCCCGCCGGCGGCGGAACGAACTTTGCAGTGATTTTGAACATTTGGCCAATAAATCCCGACGGCGTCCAATTTGCCATGGCTATCGAACCGCCTCGCCGGCAAACGCGTTTCATTTCGCTCATCGCAAGTTCGGGTTTCGGCGCGAACATTGCCCCGAACATTGTTATTACCGTATCGAAAGCGCCGTCCTCGTACTGCAGATCTTCAACATCGCCTACATCGAACGCCGCCTTTATACCGGCTCTCTCGGCCCGGTCAGCAGCTTGCTTGATCACGTATGCCGCAAGATCAACGCCGGTAACCTCGGCACCTGTCCTTGCCGCCGGTATCGCGGTGTTGCCGCTTCCGCACGCAACATCAAGCACCGACGTTTTAGGCAATAAGGCCAAACGCGTAACAAAATCTTCCGCTCCCTGCTCGAACGATTTGGCTATCTCTCCAAAATCGCCAGCTTCCCATGTAGCCTTTAGCTTTTCTTTTAGTGTGTCTATTTCCATTTTGGTCTTAAGGTCGTCCATTTGAATTTCTCCTTTGCGGCCCATTATTTCCGTCGGTAAATTGCGGACCAAGTCGGTTGATCTGCCTCTGGCCTGTATCGCAACCAAGCGATTTCCTTATCGCTCAACTTCTAAAACGCGAACCGCGTATGGAATCGGACATCGACCTAACAAAGATTTATATCGGACGTTACGGCTGTGGTAGAATGCGGCGGAAAGGCGCGAATTTCTGGAATGGCAAATTCGACAACAAATGCTTCGGGTCACGACATTACTCAGCTTTTGGCGGCTTGGGGTGAAGGCGACGCGGGGGCTTTCGACGAACTTGTCCCGCTGGTGTATCGAGAGTTGCGGCGGATAGCCGGAAATTTCATGCGGCGGCAAAGGCCGGACCACAGCCTTCAGGCAACGGCACTGATCAACGAAGCATATCTTCGACTCATCGATGCAGAGCGTGTCAATTGGCAAAACAGAACACATTTCTTCGCTTTTTCAGCGCAGATAATGCGGCACGTTCTGGTGGATGCGGCAAGGCGAAAGAACAGCAAGAAGCGCGGCGGCGAAAACCTGCACGTAACGCTTGACGACAATGCAGTAATTCCCGCCGCCGACCAGACGGATGTTGTCGCCTTGGATGAAGCATTGAAAAGACTTGCAATAATGAGCCCGCGGCAAAGCAAGGTCATAGAACTAAGATTTTTCGGCGGGCTAACGGAAGAACAAGTCGCCGAAACATTAAAGATCTCTGATCGTACGGTCAGGAGAGACTGGAATCTTGCCCGAACCTGGTTATTTCGTGAACTGCGAAATTCAAATGAATGAAATGACTCCTGAAGAGTGGGAAAAAGTAAGTAGGATCTTTCATTCAGCTTTGGAGGTGCCGCACCACGGGCGGCCCGCATTTCTGGACAAGATGTGCGCCGATGACACCACGCTCCGAAATGAGATCGAGTCACTTCTATCTGCAAACAAAGATATGGACGGCTTCATTGACAGCCCGCCGTCGAGACCAGAGATCAGCGAGATGCCTTCGCTCACCGGTGCTTTTTTCGGCCACTATAGGGTTGAAGGTAGTCTCGGCCGAGGCGGGATGGGTGAGGTCTATCTTGCAACCGATACCCGGCTTCACCGGCGTGTAGCCCTAAAGAAACTTCCCGATCGATATACAAAGGATCCCGTGTTTGTCCGCAGGTTCGAAAATGAGGCCCGTGCGGCGGCAACACTGAATCATAAAAATCTCGCAACGATATATACAGTTGAAGAGTTCGACGGACGCCCTTTCATCACAATGGAGTACGTTGAAGGCAAGACCCTTGATTCACATACGCCTCAAGACGGACTCGACGTCAACACCTTCCGTAAATGGTTCACCCAGATAGCCGACGGCCTTGGCCATGCTCACGAGCGGGGCGTTACCCATCGCGACATCAAGCCCGGAAATATAATGATCTCGGTCGATGGATCTCCTAAGATACTGGACTTTGGGCTCGCCCGTGTCAATACGGTCGGGTTGGCCGCCGCTGACGACAAAACCTCAACGATAACTGATCCGGGCCAGATCATTGGAACACCGTCTTATATGTCGCCCGAACAGGCAAAAGGTGCGGAAACCGACCATCGTTCAGACATCTTTAGCCTCGGTGTCGTAATGTATGAGGCCATAAGCGGCTGCCGCCCGTTTACCGGTGACAGTAAAGCAGAGATCATATCCGGACTCCTGCAAAACGAACCGAAAGATCTGAGTTCTGTCCGCGATGACATTCCCGAACCATTGGCCCGGCTGGTTATGAAATGCCTGGCAAAAAAGAGAAGCGACCGGCCGCGGAACATGCGAGAGGTCGCAAACATTCTGTCAAATACGGGCGCGCAGCAAGAGACCGGCTTTTATGGATCAAGTTTTGCCGAACGCCTTTTACCACGGACATCACCGCCGCACCCGGTGTGGGCCTTTACGGCCGTTATTGGCGTGGCGGCGGCCGTCGCTTCTTTTTGGTACTTTTTTTCGAGCCCCGTTGATCCGCCATTAACTCTCGCCAGCATGACAATGAGGCGATTGACGCAGTCAAACAATATTGGCGGCGTAGTAATCGCACCTGACGGCCGATCGATCGTCTATGTCTCGAGTGAAGAGAATGCAAAGCGGGCACTTTGGGTGCGGCGGGTTGACGACCCGACGCCGCTTCAACTCGTTCCGCCCGAACCCGTACAATTTTGGTCGCGGCCAATAATTTCTGAAGACGGCGACCAGGCCTATTATCTGACGGCAAATAGCGCCGAGACACACGGCACAATATATCGTATCTCCACGCTCGGCGGATCTCCGCGAAAGCTGATCGAAAATGTAAGTCATCTCGGAGATATTTCGACGGCCGGTGAAAAGGTATTGTTTGTGCGATACGGCCCTCCGACACGAATACTCAGTGCTAGTTCATCCGACGGAAGCGGCGAAACCGTGGTCCATGAGGCTTCCGATGACCGAACGGTTTACAAGGAACCGAGGTTATCAGCCGACGGAACGCAGATCTATTTTATAAAACATACACGGATCGACGGCATCGAACGGTGGTCCCTGGTCTCGATCCCGGCGTCAGGCGGATCGGAGACTGAGTTTTTCAATCAGAAAGAGGCACTCGGAGAGATCCATCCGCTTCAGGACCGAAACATTATACTAATGACCGCCGTTGACCCGGCAACAAATCTCCATCAGATATTTTACCTATCGCTTACAGACGGCAAGCGAACACGGCTGACAAACGATCTGAATTCATATCGAAACTTAAGTATCGACAATGCCGGGAATATCGCGTCCATCCAGGTGTCCGAAGCAGCTCGCGTCTATGTTGGGCCTGCGGATGACCTAAGGAACGCAAAACCGTTGACGAAGGAACCTAACGCTTATGGATTTGTGGACTGGACGCCGGACGGCCGCGTGATCTATGACGCATACGAGAATAACAAAGCTCATATCTGGATCTCTGACCTTTCCGGCAAGTCCACCCAACTGACTGATGGGGTATCTGAGGACATTTGGCCGCGAGTTTCGGGTGACGGCAGGTTTATTGTTTTCTCGAGCGACCGGGGCGGCCCTCACAGGGTTTGGAGAATGAATATCGATGGAAGCAATCCCACGATTCTCACTGACCTGCCAGGTCAAACCGAGAGGCCGATGTTTGCGGCGGACGGTCGAACTGTTTACTTCTATTGGCACGATGGCGGCCGTTGGAAACTTGCAGGTGTTCCGGTCGAGGGCGGCCCCATCGAGACGATCAGAGAACTGCCGGTTGGCTATTCATTTTTCTGGGCAATGTCGCCTGACGGAAAATATACCGCCAGCACTCATCGAGAACCTGGCGGGAACCGCTCAAAAGTTGCGATCCTGCCGGTTGGCTCTCAAACGCCCCAATTCATACTGGATATTTGGCCAACGGGCTTTCTCAGATGGACGCCTGACGGCAAGGGCCTGATCTACAAAGAGCGCCAGAGCAAAGACGGCGTGGACAATAAGATCTTCGCGATTGACCTGGACCGCCGTGTTCCCAAAGTTCTGTTTGACGCGGACCCGGACAACATTCCGGACCTTGTTTATTCGCGTGATCGAAAAAAAGCAGCAATGGTCCGCGTCCAAAACACCTCCGACGCCGTACTTCTTGCCGGCTATGCCCAAAAGTAAAAGAGTAAGGCGTATTGATCTTTAGTCCGATCAATGCCGTTTCCGGCTCCCATGTTTACCGGTTCGGATCGGCAGGCTAGTTTGTGTCGCCGCCAAAATGTGTACCGACATATCTTGAAAGTGCGGCGAGGTCAGGAATGACGATCGTCTTCCCCGATGTTTCGATCAGCCCCGCTTCTTCAAGCCGGTGTATAGAACGGGTAACAACCTCGCGAACGGTTCCGATCCTTGCGGCAAGCTGATTATGAGTGAGCCTTTGTGAAAACATTGCTCCGCCATCCCTATTTGTTCCCCGGACCTTTGCCTCTTGAAGGAATAGCATGCCAACCCTTTGGCCTACTTCTCGCAGTGAGAGCGTCTCAACCAGCTCAGCACACTTGCGAAGCCGTGCCGCCAGTAGTCTTGCGGCAGCGAGAGCCAATTCAGGATGTGCTGAACTTACCGTTCTGATATCTTCCCTCGCGATAAAATAGACGGTCGTCGGTTCTTCGGCTGCTACTGTCGAAGGAAAAGGACCGCCATCGAAAACCGGAACTTCCGCGATCGTAGTGACTGCCTTTTCCACATGAATGATCTGTTCACGGCCGTCAGTGGCGGCGCGAAATGCTCTAACAGACCCATCCGCGATAACATAAAGCCCGCCGGCCGTTTCGCCGGCAATAAACAAGATCTCGTTGCGGTCCAACCGTTTCTCAATGACACGCGACGATAACGAATCGATCACATCGCCGCTAAGGTCCCGAAATAGGGCGGCCTGTTTAAGTATTTGCGCTCGGTCCACGCGTCAGATATTAACTTTCGTGACGCGACTTTTCCAATCCAGGTAAACGAAGTGTCAGGCCGGCACACGTCGAAGTCGTGCTGTTGATCTCGAATATCTCAAATGAAGTTGTGATGATTTTTGTAGTTTTGGCATGTGTCGGAACGGTTGGCCTGAAATTACCGACGGCTGAATGATCCTAAAGCGTGCTTGGGGTCAAGAAAAGCTCGGCCCCGCGAGCGCGGCCGATAACATATCGATCGCCCCGCAATTGAAAACCCTTGAAATTCTCGTCACGGACTTAAATTTCAGGGCATCCGAACTTTGGATGCTGAAGGTCGGATGCTTCCCGAGAGCAAAATCCATTCGACAATACCCCAAGATCCGGGGTCATAGGCCTAAACCTAGGCCGTATTCGGGGACATCCCCTTAGCCGGCCGAAGAAAAAATAGGTAGTTTACCAATAGACAGATCAGGGAAAAGAACGAAAGGAGGACGAATCCAAAGGTGTAACTTCCGAGAGCGTCTTTTACCAGGCCGAGTTCGATCGGAGGAAAAAAGCCGCCCAGGCCTCCGAATGCCCCAACAAGCCCTGTGACCGTGCCTGTTTCTTTCGGAAAATATTCCGGTACGAGCTTGAAGACTGCCCCGTTCCCAAGCCCGAGCGATGCCGCGCAGCCAAGTGCTCCTATCGTGAACGGCACGATCGAATCAAAGCTCAGAAGCGGCGAAAGCAGTGCAACCACGATAAAAACAAAAGCCAACACCTTTGCTCCGCCGAATCGGTCAGCCAGGTTACCGCCGACCGGCCGCATGATCGTTGTCACCAGGACAAAACCTGCGGTACGGGCGCCGGCATCTGTCGGAGTGAGTGCAAAGATCTCGCGAAGGAAAGTTGGCATATAGAGCGCGAGGGCCACAAACCCGCCAAATGTTAAAAAATAAAATAGAGAAAGGACCCAAGCCGTCGCCGAGTTTTTCAATGGGCCTAGACTTTCAGCAAGTGATTTAGGACGTACCGTGGTTGTATCATTCTCGGCCGCAAGATAAAAAATCACCCCCCAAATAACGCTTACTCCGGCAAAAATATAGAAAACGGCCCGCCAGTCCCCGATCTGCGATGCAAGCATAGGGGCCGCGAAGACCGCGATCGATTGGCCGATGTTCCCCATTCCATAAATGCCAAGGGCCGTGCCTTGCTTGCTCGGAGGAAACCATCGTGATGTAAATCCCACGCCGACCGGGAAAGTTGTTCCGGCGATTCCCAACAGCAAACCGAACAGTAAAAGTTGATTGAAACTTGTCGAAAAGCCAATTGCGAGGGCCGGCAATGCAGAAAAAACGAGCAGTGCTGACATTACTTTCCTGCCGCCAAAACGATCGGCCGCCATGCCGGCGATCAATCGGCCAACCGAGCCAAGAAGTACAGGAAAAGCGATCATCAGGCTCTTTTGCGTTGACGAAAGTTCGTATAGTTCAGTGAACGTCGGCGCGAGTGCGCCAATAAGGCCCCAAACTGCAAACGAAACTCCAAAAGCTGATGTTGAAAGAAAAAGGGCCCTGCCCGACCCAGGTCGATTATTTGTGGTCATAAAAAATGATCGTAATAATTATTGGCCGCCGCCGGCCGCTCTTTTTTCATCCGGCCCAGCCTCCGGGCTGTAAATGTCAGCCCGACAGACCATGAAGGCCATTCCCGATCAGCGGCAGTCCGTGCTTAAAAATATTCTTTAGATTATTAAATACAAATAGGGCCCGGCGGCCTCCATTATCAAAAATCGAGATCAACGAATCACTATTTCATTTTCGAGAATTACCAATATTCGGATTACGCGCTGAAGCAGGCTTCCACCAAAGGAAGATAGTAAGTGCGATGACCCAGCATACGACGGAGGCGGCGATAAGCGGCTTAAGCTGATTGAATTCTCCTGCAAGGGCAGCCTCAATAGTGGCGGCAAGGATCCATAGTTGGGCAATATTGATCATCACAAAAAGTACCAACCGTGCCTGCCAAACGGCGGTCCGGCCGGGTTCGGCAGACCGTCTGCCCGACTTAAATCGGGACGGCGGGCCTGCCGAGCGGGCCTCGGCCGCTCTTTGATTCGACTGATGATCGGATCGTGTGTTATACGTTTCCATGCTCTCCGCTTCCACCTCCTCCACGGGTTACTCCGATGGCCCAAACCTCGCTGCCCCGCACCTCCAACGCGATCCGGTCAAGCGGACGCGGCGGCGGGCCGTAAAGAACATTCCCGGTTTTCGCGTCAAACCCGCCTTCGTGGCAGGGACATTCGAGCCGGTCGTTGGCTTTGGCATAATAGACGGGGCACGTCAAATGCGTACACTTCTGGCCAAACGCGGCATATTGCCCGTCCCGGCCGCGGACGAGAATGGCTGAGTCATGTTCGCCGGGATACTTAAAGTTAAGAGAACTGCCCGGCTCAAGAATGCTTGCCCCATCGATGTTCATCGCGGTAAAAAGCTCGGGTTGATTCGCATCATAGGCCGCCTTGGCGGCAAAAACCGCTGAACTTGCGAGCAGAGCGGTCGAAGTGAGGAACAAGAAATTACAAAACTCCCGGCGCGTGACCTGGGACTCGTCGTCACGCTCGTATGGAAACTCGGCTTGATATGATGCGGTCGCGATACGAACGTCCTTTTCATCAGATAACGTATCCTTGATCGCATCCGGCAAATTCGAACTCATAAATTAGGCTCCATTAAAATTGGCTGCATTTTAGAACTGGTTGCTTTTATCGGTTTCATCCGCCTGCGTGTCGATCCAAGATTCATGGATCGCCGGGTCGGCGGCATCGACGCCTTCAACGCTCACCTCGTTTGAATCCGTCGGCAGCATAAGATAGACCTTTGTCTCGACCCGCTGGTTGCCGAAAACGTGAACATTGACCGGCTTTGTCCGCCGAAGCGGAACGATCTGTTCGTACGTGCCGAAAGACAACGCTCCGGTCGGGCAAACACTTGCGCACATCGGCTTCAAGCCTTCGGAGGTACGATCAAAACACATATCGCATTTCATCTGCAGGTGCATCTGCGAATTGTATTTTGGCACGCCGAACGGACATGCATTGACGCAATTTCGGCAATCGAGGCAGCGTGGTTTCAACGCCGTCATGACTATGCCGTCTTCCGTCATCTTTATCGCGTCCGCCGGACAGACCAGAGCACATGTCGGTTCAACGCAGTGCATACAGATGGTCGGCATTGTAGCGGTCGTCTCGGCCCTGTCGAAATAATCGACAAATATCATCGAGAAACCCTTATGTGTCGAGCACTCGCGGCACGCGGCAACGCAGGAACGGCAGCCAATGCACCGCTGCGGATCAATGAACATTGTTTCCTTCATGATATTTCCCTTGTACTGTCAACGACTTCGCCAAGACAATGTGACCAAGACGTTTCACCTTCCTTCTCGTCGCGGTTTATCATTTTCCCTTTTGGACCTCGCTTTGGCTCGTTCCCTTTCGAACGGTTCCGAGTATCGGCAATTCGCGTGAATGGATCTTCTCGATGCGCGCCGAGCATGCCTTGTATTCCGGGATCTTTGAAACCGGATCCAGAGCAGGATTCGTCAGTTGATTGGCGGCCTGCTGTTCGCCCCAGTGGTACGGGATAAATATCGTGTCCCTGCGGATGGTCTTTACGACCAATGCCGGAAACACACCTTCGCCGCGTCGCGAAAGCACCTTCACCCGTTCGCCGTCAGATATCCCAAGTTTGGCGGCCGTTTCGGGATGTATCTCAACATAAGGCTCAGGACACTGCTGGACGAGAAATCCTATCCGCCGCGTCTGATTGCCTGAAAGATATTGATAAACCACACGGCCCGTCGTCAGGATAAGCGGATATTCGTCATCCGGTACTTCCTTTGGCCCTTTGTATTCGATCGGGTGGAATTTTGCCTTGCCGTCCGGAAGATAGAATTTGAAGTCCTCAAACATCCGCGGCGTTCCGGTGCTTTCTTCTGTCGGGCACGGCCACATCACGCCGTTCTGCCGTTCTATCTTCTCGTACGACATTCCATAGTAATCGGCCTTGCCTCCCTTTGATGCAACGCGCATCTCATCAAAGATGTCGCGTGGACCGCTAAATTTGAAAAACTCTCCGCGGCCCATGCGTTTTGCTATCTCGCACAATATCCACCAGTCGGTCCGCGAATCGCCGATAGGTTCTATCGCCTTATTTATCTTGATGACACGGGCCTCGGCACTGGCGGTGACCCCTTCGTCCTCGGCCCAGCTTGTTCCCGGCAGAATGACATCCGCATATCTTGATGCCTCGGACATCAGAAAATCGATATTGACGTTAAACTCCAACCCCTCAAGCGACTGCCGAATGCGATTGACATCCGGCAGCGAGACCATGCCGTTGTTGCAGAGTGAAATAAAGCCCTTCACTTCGCCTTCGCGCATCTTGTCGAACATTTCGACGACGGAAACGCCGGCCTCGGGAAGTTCGTCTTCGGAAATGCCCCAAACCTCACAAATATACTTGCGGTGTACCGGATCGCTGATCGAACGCTGGCCCGGTAGCTGGTCCGCCTTTTGCCCCATCTCCCGCCCGCCCTGGCCGTTGCCCTGGCCCGTAATAGTGCCGTATCCGCGCCCGGCGGAGCCGATCTTGCCTGTCGCGAGAACAATGTTGATATAGCTCAACACGTTGTCAACACCGTTGCTGTGGTGCTCAATACCGCGGGCATGCATGATCATGCCCGTTTTGGCGCGGCCGTACAGTTGGCCGGCGGCGACGATCTTTTCAGCCGGAACGCCTGATATCTGCGATGCCACATCGGGCGTAAATTTTTCGGCGGCCGCCCGCGCGGCTTCCCAATCGTTTGTGTGGGCGGCAATAAAATCGTTGTCGATCAACCCTTCGCGGATGATGACGTTGAGTATCCCGTTTGCGACAGCCACGTCGGTGCCGGGCTTTAGCTGCAGGTGCAGGTCGCCCTGCCGCGCGGTCGCCGTCGCCCGCGGATCTACAATGATCCAGCGGCCGCCATTGTCACGCTGCTGCCAAAGAAATTTGTTGAGGATAG
>Ga0138256_10003647_pt1 | contig 16339 bp, 17 predicted proteins | sample KNB2016incub_MG_FD_105486 | JGI IMG/M metagenome (GOLD analysis project Ga0138256, IMG submission 105486) | Active sludge microbial communities from wastewater in Klosterneuburg, Austria - KNB2014incub_MG | ecosystem: Engineered > WWTP > Activated sludge > Unclassified | place: Austria... | reverse complement strand
CGATCCTTAGTTCGCAATAAGCTGTTGTAAGTTAAATGTCTATTTGAGTTTACCTGGGTTCGAGAATGGGCGATTCGGGATTCATGGTAAGTGTTACGGATAGTTTGGCTTGAATAACACAGGGAGTATTGATGATGAGTATATCTACCCGCACCAGTCATTTTTTAGCTGACCCGCCTCCATTGCCATTCGAGGCCGTCAGGGAGCTTCAGGAATTTTTTTCAGATAACCCGGAAAAAATCGGGCAATCATGCCATCAACAGCGCTACGCCGCAGGTGAGGAGATTGTGCGTTATCACGACAAATCCAACAGTGTCTTTTTCATTCTGGAAGGGACGATTCGCATTCATTATTATGCGTTATCCGGTGATGAGGTGATCCTGTGTGATTTGCCAGCGGGAGAGATGTTTGGTGAACTGACGGCGATTGATGGACTGCCTCGATCCGCAGCGGCTGTCGCCAAAACCAATGCACTGTTGGCCTCCATGTCTGGCAAAGCTTTTCTGGAATTGATTCATGCCAGCCCCGATTTTTGTACCGAGATTCTGAAGCGCCTTGCGGGTCAGGTACGACGGCTGACCGAGCGTGTATACGATCACACGCTCTGTGTGCGGCATCGCATTCATGTTGAACTGTTGCGGCTGGCGAAAATCCACATGGTTTCAGCCAATTCTGCCGTCATCAATCCGGTTCCAACGCACGCGGAACTGGCGTGTTTCATCAGCACACATCGGGAAGCGGTGACTCGTGAGCTGAATGATTTGACCCGGGATGGACTGATTCAGCGCAATGGGCACACGTTGGGCGTGCCGGATGTTGCAAAACTGGAGAACATGGTTAACAAGATTCGCGGTGCGGCAGCGTAGTCGTCAGGTGTTGCGTATGCGAATGCTATTTTCCAGCGCGTCGATCATTAGACCCGCCACGTTGATGCCGCTTTGCACAGTAATTTCCTGCATTCCGGTGGGGCTGGTGACATTGATTTCTGTCACATAATCTCCGATCACGTCCAGCCCAACCAGCATCAATCCACGCCGATATAGAATTTCGCCGAGCATTTCAGCAATTTCCCGATCACGAGGTGATAAAGGTTGCGCAATTCCCGTACCACCAGCGGCAAGATTGCCGCGTGTTTCTCCGGGTTTGGGTTTGCGCGCAAGCGCCTGTGCGACCGGTTGACCGGCAATCAGCAATATTCGCTTATCCCCTTCCACAATTTCCGGCAGAAAACGCTGCACCATGATGGTACGTGTTCCGTAGTGGGTGAGCGTTTCAATGATTACACCAATATTGTGATCGGTGCTATGCACCCGAAAAATACTGGCGCCGCCCATGCCATCGAGTGGTTTGAGAATGATATCTTTATGTTCAGCCAGAAAATCACGAATGAGGGCTTCCTGCCGCGTCACCAGAGACGGCGGAATGAACTGCGCAAACTCCATGATGGCAAGCTTTTCGTTGTGATCACGGATGGCCCGGGGGCGGTTGATTACAAATGCACCTTGCTCCTCGGCCAGCTCCAATAAATAAGTGCTGTAAACATACTCCATGTCGAACGGTGGATCCTTGCGCATCAGCACCGCGTCGAACTCCGCAAGCGCCAATTCCTGACGCTCTTCCTGCTGATACCAGACATTGCCCCTGATGGAAGGATCGACAAAGTCGAGTTTGCGGGCAAAACCTGTGACTACCCCGCTCCTCCAGATGATATCTCCTTGCTGAAGCACATAAATCTGATGCTGACGGGCATGCGCTTCGAGCATCATTGCGTAACTCGAATCTTTCCTGGGATTGAGGGTATCGAGTGGATCGAGAATGAAAGCCAGTTTCATCGGGTTGTGGCTATCGACAGTGCAGCAGTCTGCTGTGTATAACGTTCCAGCTCAATGGCAGCAGCCAGCAGCGCCAGTCTGGCAATGACTCCGTAGGCATAAAATCGATTGGGAACCGCATCCGGTTGGGCGGCACGGTCTGGCTGAACGCAGGTGGTGTCAAATGCCAGTGGTTCAAAATGCATGCCTGGTGCATTGAGATTTTCATCGACACCACGGCCAGTGTGAACTCGGTAAAAACCGCCAACCACATAACGATCAATCATGTAAATGACCGGCTCAGCTACGGCCTGGTTGATGCTCTCAAAGGTATAGACCCCTTCCTGTACCAGCACATTGCTGACCTGCAGGCCTTCCTTGACCGTAGCCATTTTGTTGCGTTGCTTGCGGTTGAGCTGATAAACCTCGTTGCTGTCCTTGATGCTCATGATTCCCATGCCGTAAGTCCCGGAATCTGCCTTGACAATGACAAACGGTTTTTCCTTGACACCGTACTGCGTATATTTTTCCTGGATCTCCCGCAGGATTTCATCGACTGCAGCGGCGACGCAATCTTCTCCTTGTTTCTCGTGAAAATTCACCTTGCCGCATGAGGTGAAGTAAGGGTTGATCAGCCATGGATCAATGCCGATCAGTTCAGAAAAATCCTGCGCTACCGTATCGAAGGCGCTAAAGTGCAATGACTTCCGGCGCGTTGCCCAGCCTGCATGCAATGGCGGCAGAATAATCTGTTGCAGATTCTGAAGAAGGGCAGGCACCCCGCCAGATAGATCATTATTGAGCAGAATCGCGCAGGGATCGAAATTGCTGGTACGCAGCCGGTTGCCGCTGCGCTCGACGGGTTCCAGCAGCAGCACATCTCCATTGGGCAGGGTGATCGGTGTAGGCTGTGTGATTTCCGACAACAGCGAGCCAATACGGACATTCAACCCCGCCTGCTGCATGATCGCCTGCAACGTAGCAACATTCTGCAGATAAAAGGTGTTACGGGTATGATTTTCCGGTATCAGCAGAATATTGCTCGCATCCGGACAAATCTTTTCAACCGCGGTCATCATCGCCTGCACACATAACGGGATGAATGTCTGGTTCAGATTATTGAACCCGCCTGGAAAAAGATTGGTATCCACTGGCGCAAGCTTGAAGCCACTATTACGCAGATCAACCGAACAATAAAAAGGAACCGCATGCTCGATCCATTGCTTGCGCAACCAGTGTTCAATGGTTGGCATGGCGTCGAGAATACGTTTTTCCAGATCAAAGATAGGGCCGCTCAAATCAGCGGTAAGATGGGGCGTCGGCATATCGGAGTCGCAGTAAATTGATTTCCGTGATTATAGCATCCCTGCCAGGGAAGCCTTAATTGCGCGGGAGTCGCTCAAGGTGCGCGAATCAGTCGGGGTAGCCAGATGATATTGGTGAACGGCAGTAGACCTGCCCGAGCAACACAGGACGGGTACAATATGCCGGTTGATACCAATTTAAGTGGTGATTGCGCGAGTGATGCTGACTGTTAATAGACGAACTACTTTTAACCAAACGATATGAATCTGATCATTCAAGGAACCGAAATAGAAAACAGCGACTTGCGGGCGCTGGCCAAACTGGCCGGGGCGAGTCAGATCGAGCGCATAACGGGAGAAGCATTCCGAATGCTCGATGCGCAACCGCATCCGGAGATTGAATCTTTTTGCAAGCAGACTACTCTCGACTTTGCATTCGTGCCGCCAGGAAAAAAACTGGCTGATTTTGGTCTGGTAGTCATGGATATGGATTCTACATTGCTGGCGATCGAGTCTATCGATGAAATCGCCGATTTTCATGGGATCAAAGCTGAAGTTGCAGCCATTACGCAAAGCACCATGCGCGGAGAGATCAATTTTGCGGAGAGCATTACTCGTCGCGCTGCATTGCTTGAAGGTCTGCCAGAAAGTGTGCTGCAAAGAGTTTATGACGAACGGCTACGATTGAGTCTGGGTGCGGAAAAAATGCTGCAATGCATGCAATCAGTTGGGATCAAGACGATGGTGGTTTCCGGTGGCTTTACCTTTTTTACCGAGCGGATCATGAAGCGTCTGGGGCTGGATTATGCTTTTGCTAACACACTCGACATTCAGAATGGCAAACTAACCGGGAAAGTGCTGGGCAATATCATCGGCGCAACCGCCAAGGGGGAGATTCTCAAGCAAAAACGAGATGCACTGGGGCTATCCAAAGAGCAGGTGATTGCCATCGGTGATGGTGCGAACGATATCAAAATGCTGGGTGCGGCAGGAGTGGGCATCGCTTTTCATGCTAAACCGGTAGTGCAGGCGCAGGCTACTTATTGCCTCAACCACGTGGGGTTGGATGGTGTACTGAATCTTTTCGAGTAATCTGTATTCGGAGCAGAGTTGTTCGCTCATTAATCACGGTCTGGCCATGCTTGCTCTGGTTGTCATGATGTGGCCTGCCGGTTTCACGAATGGATGGCCGCCCAGCAAGCCATTGCTGAGGATTTTGTAGAATCCAGAATAATTGGCTTTTGCCAACAACCCAAGAAGTTCCTGGCGGGTTATGCTGCGTTGTTGCAACAATAGTGCTGCAAGTCCGGAAACATGGGCTGTTGCCAGTGAATTTCCAGAAATAAAGTCGTAAGTGCCTTTGGGAAAGGTCGTCAGTATTTCTTCACCCGGTGCAAATACGGTGGATCGCTGATTTTTTGAGGAGGTTTTAATCGCCCTGCTACCCAGACTCTGAACGGCAATCACACCGGGTTGATAAGCCGGAAACCCGTTGTTTCCATCCACCTTGTCCGACTGAGAGGCAATGATGGTGATGCCGCGTTGAATGGCGGTTTCGATTAATTTGGCCAGAAGAGGATCATATGGGCCGGTCAGGCTTAAATTAATGATGTCGACCTTCATTTCGATCGCCGTATTGAGCGCAAGCGCCAGGCTGAAATTGTTACAGACCGCTTCTATACTGCCTGTATTGATTTCCCAGCAAGCTTTCAATGCAATGACGTGACTGTCAGGTGCAATACCAACAATGCCTTCTTCATTGTCTGCCTTGGCCACGATTACTCCAGCAATTGCCGTGCCATGAAGGTCTTTATTAAATTCCGGGGATTTCTGGGCGACGAAATTCCTGGTTTCCCTGATCTGCCCTTCAAGATCAGGATGGGTAACGTCTACGCCTGTATCAATGATCGCAATCTTTACATTTTTGCCAGTAATCCTGCTATGTATTGCAGCCAGATTCATCGGCTGGATATGAGTTTGCAGGCGATAATAAGGATCGTTGTAGCTATCCGCCATCACCCGAAAATAATTTAATCCTTGAACATGGTTGATACGGATATCACTCGATAATTTGTTGATGATTTCATTCAGCGGTTGATTGCTATCCACCTGATAAACTACGCAATATTCATTGATTGCACTGATAAGCCACTGCGAGAGAGTTTTTAGTTTGTAATCCGTTTCAATGGTCGAGGCTACTTTTCTACTCCAGGTTGAGCTGCTGTACTCTCCTCGACGACGATAAGTCTGATTGGCCGTGCCAATCTGAATGCGATTGGACTGTTTCTCGGTATAAGTTACCAGAATAATATTGTTTTCCTGCTCGTGATCGAAGAGCTGGGGATCAATCCATAATGCCTGCTCTGCCCGGATTGGCAAAGCAGCTGACAGCAGCATGATCAGAGCAAAAACCAATAAACAGCATTTTGTTTGAGTTTTCAACAGCATGATAGTCCTAATCAGAAGAAGATTGCCCTTGGGAAAACTCGGCAAAAATAACGAGCGCATTGTTACGCAGCTGCAAGATGGCGTCATCAAGTACCGGTTGGCTGGTTTCGTAATTGCCGATCTGAATTTCGTAGATACCATTATTGGATGGCCCTTTCACAATATGGCCTGACACCCCATGCACAATAGCCTCGATTTGCTGGGGTTCCAGTTTGTCTTCCACAAAGGCAATGCGTGCAATATTCTTTGGCATGCTCTCGGTTGCGTTGGCCAGCGTCCGGTATTCGCCGGATAACTTGGGCATATCCACCGGAGACTCAAATATTAATACTGATGCCAGCAAAAACAGGCTTGCCGCCAGAGCAGCGTACTTCATTGCTCCGGAGCAGTGATGCATAGATGCGGTTGGCAACTTCCTGTATTTTTTATGGCCGGCCAGCGTAGTTGGTTTTGGAACGGCCTTAATCTGATTTTTGAGTTTGGCAAATGAAACCTGCGATACCTGCTGTAGCAGTTCGGTCTGCTGTATCTTGTCAAACAGCTGCTGTTGCTGCCGTAATTCGATTCTGCAGGCGACACAGCTCCTGATATGGTTTTTTACCTGCGTCTGTTCGGTGGAATCCAGGGAGCGATTAATGTACCACGGTAACAGGTTCCATGCCCTTTCATGCTCGTTTTCAGTGACAGTCCGGGTAGTTGTGATCGTCATTTATTTACTCCTGCCATTAAGTTCGGGAAGCAGTCTGGCCAAGATTTTTCTAGCATGAAACATCCGGGTTTTCACCGTATTCTCAGGGCACTGCATGATCTTGGCAATTTCATTGTAATGCAAACCCTGATAGTAAGTCATTTCTACGACGGCCCGTTGCTCCACTGACAGTTTGCTGAGCGCAACTTCAAGCCAGTTACTTAACTCCAGTTGGGAAACCCAGTGTGCGCTGTTGTCAGGAAAATAATCCAGTTCATCACAAAATTCTACCAATCGGTCCTCTCTTGTCAGGCTTTGTTCAATATTTTTCAACCCCTTCAGATACGCGATCCCCAATATCCATGTCGAAGGTCGACATACCTGATCATAAGTCGATGCCTTTTCCCAAACGACATACATGACATCATTGATGACTTCTTCGATACCATTCTGACGCTTGGTGACATGAAAAATGAATTGATATAGTCGTTTGAAATAACGATGATAAAGTTGTTCAAAAGCGACTTCATTGCCAGCTGCAATTTCTGCAATCAAGTTCTTTTCCTGATCCCGCTGCTCATGTGAATCAAATGGCCTGGATTGACGTGTTTCAGGTACTGAAGACCCATGCATGGTGATTACTCCACTCATCAAAAATACGGATTTCGGGTTTTACAGCCGTCTATTCCTTGTCATGCATAAAAGGTTCATTGTACACATAGCAAAAGAATCAAAATCCGATTGTGATGGAAAAAACCACGCTGTTATGAACCACTCTGGGATGAAATTGCCACCCTGAAGGGATTTCTTTTTCTTTCCCCAGATACTCTCCCTTGTAATAACGAAGATCGAGCCCCAGGTTCCGGGAGGCATACCAGACCAGACCCAGATTCAGATATACAAAATCATCATAGTTCAGCACCTTGGCCTGTCTGCTGTAGCCGAAAGTGCCCGATAGTTCGATAGCCTCGGCAATCGGATAACGCCCCGAAACCTCGGAATTGAACGAGATGTGATTTTGCTGATAACCATTTTCGGAAAAACCGAAATTGACGGTTAGCAGATCACGGAAATGGCCATAAAGATAAAACTCGTTGTAGTCCACTGTCCGGCCAAATATCCTGCCGTTAAAAATGTAACGCGTCCATTCGATATTGAATCGCCAATCATCCGAAAGCGCATAGGCAAAGCCAGCATAGGGCTTGAATTCAATCCGGGAAGGATTTCTGAATTCATCATCATTGAAATTTACCGTGGATACAAATGCACCGAGATAAATCCCGGATTTGAACTCATAGTCAATATTGGCCTGGAGCGCTGGCTTCCGGTCGCTCTTGGAATAACCCCGCCAGATATAGTCTGTTGTAGCCGTCACGCTGCCACTGAAATCAGCATGGCCAGTCATGGAAATAAAAAGAACCAGCGAAATACCTGAAAAAGCCTGAATCAGATAAAAGTACTTTTTTTGTATTTTTGGGATAGTCATGAACTTGATCTATTGATGCACTTCAAAGTTGAATCCGCCTCAGAAGTAATCACATCAGCCTTTTTGAGGTTTTTTAATGCGTTTGAACTATTTCATCTATACGCGGAATGAACGGGTGGTAAGAAGAGAGCATGTAGATGCTTATCTTACCTTACGAAGATATGTTAACTTTAATTATTCGATGGAGAACAAAGATGAAGCTAACCATGATTAAGACCTCAACCGTATTGACCGCAGCACTGGCCGTGTTCGCGGCAGCATTACCGGCTGCTGATGCTGACGCAGCGAGTATACGGGTAAAATGTGAAAAAAAATCAAACCGCTCCAAGGTTTCTGTCGATGGTGGCGACCTAGTCCCGGGGGATTATGTTGCTCGAATCGTTTCGGGAAGTAACACCAAAAAATCTGCCTCTAAACCAGCGATAGGTGATGAAGTGGAATTTGATTTCGATAGCGATCCGGGAGATATCACTGCAGGTGCTACACCGATCACTCGTACCTTTATTCAAGGAAGCGTAACGGGTCAATTGATCAATGCAAGAGGGTTTACCGTTGCTCAAACAACCAGTACCTGCCGCATAAAATAACAAAAAAGGTCGACAAGGCCGTCCGAGAAGGCTCATCCTTTCTCGGATGGCTCTGCCGTGTTATGGTTGATCAATTCTGTAATGAGATATTCACATGAGATTACAAAGGTTTATATTTCTGATTAGTCTATTCATCAGTGGCGCCTGCCTGGCAGCGCCAGAAAGTCAGCCGGAAACAGGGAAATTCCGGGCGCAGCAACCAGCTGTCGAGATACCTGTTCACACCCCAAACAGTACAACCGCTCAAACCAGGATACAAAACAAAAGCAATCCGGAACAAGGCGCGCGTCATGAAAAAAGCAGGATGATCGATTTCTGTCGAAAAAACCCGTGCTGATTTAGTCTGAAAAATACAGGAGCACACTGTTATGAAAAAAGAAATCTTCTTGAGTGGGAGTCTGTTGATTTTGATTTTCTTCGCCATGAAAGGCCTTGCTGAAGAAATACATTGGTCACACGACCACCAGGCTGAATGGGGTTCTATCCAGCATCTGACCGAAACCCGTATTCCTGAAATGTACCCGTTTGCAACTTGCAGTATAGGGCAGCGCCAATCTCCGGTGGATTTATCCATCATGAGCAATCAGCATAAGACCAATCGCCTCCGCATTCATTACCTGCCTGATCACCCGGTTTTCTTCAATAGCGGCCATGGCGTGCAAGTCAATACCTCGGAAAATTATGCTGGAAAGCTGGTTGTTGGGCATGAGGATTATTCCCTGATCCAGTTCCACTTTCATGAGCCAAGCGAGCATGTGATCGGTGATCAGAGTTTTCCGGCAGAACTGCATTTCGTTCATGTGCGTGATGATGGAAAAATCGCCGTACTGGGCGTGTTAATTGGATTAGGTAAAGAAAACTCGACGCTTCAGTCGATTCTCGACAACATTCCTTCTGAAGCGGGGGAAAGCAGAAACGATGAGTCCATCAATATTCACCCAGAAAAACTGCTGCCACGGAACAAAAGAATGGTTTTCTCCCTGGCTGGTTCACTGACTACTCCACCCTGCAGCGAAGGCGTTGACTGGTATATTCTGATGGAATCCATCACTATTTCGGAAGCTCAGCTGCTGCAACTGAAAGCCCTCTATTCTGAAAACGCACGTCTACCACAAAACCTCAATGGCAGGGTTGTAACCCATCAGCCGTAATAGATATCCGGTTAGCAAAGGATGCTTCTTGGAAGTCTATGCTTGCAGGTGTCAGCCCAATCTTTTTACTACAATGTTCTGGCCCAATCGTCCTGCATTCCGAATTGCAGGACGCATCTTCCATACATTTCCTCCTTTAATTCTTTTTTATATCAAATAATTAAAACTATCTTTAGTAAACGAGAATAGTTTTTCTATTCCAAGCTGCTTTCCGCAGCAGTCGCAATAATTAATGGCTATGTCATCGTTAGTTAGTGGTTGTCATGTAACCCAATGAATTTAAAGAAAAATATCAATTATTAGTTTTTTGGCTAATGGCTTGTTTATAAATGATAAATAGTGTTTATTTGCAGTGACCAACAATTAACGATGACATAGCCTAATTAATTGAACCTTTTACCTTGCCAACGGAATGAACCACGCATTGTTTGTGACGGTTTTTTTAATTTTGATGGCTAAAGGGAGAGGTAATGAAACTATATGGTGTCACGGTTTGTTCTATTACAAACGAGTTAGTACGGAGACAGATTAATCCGTCATTATTTCTGTTAGCCCTATGTGGGCGATTTTTTCGCCTGCCTGAATTTCAGATTGTGCTTCTGTTGCTCATCTCCATCATGTCCTCTCCGGTGAATTCGGCAGAAAACACATCACCGAAACCACCAGTCAAAGCTTGTACTTCCTGCCACGATAATACCGAAGCCAAGGTTCACACTGCGTACCATGGAGATTGTCTGTCCTGCCATGCCGATGCGGAGCTCCATCGTCACAAGGCAGATGAAATTTTTCCGGGCAAGGTGGAAGATAAGTCCTGTTTCTCCTGCCATATTTCCGGAAAGGGGCATGCGAAGGATGCTGGCAAGATGAATTTTGCAGTTTCAGAGCATAGCAAGGCTGGTATTCAGTGTATCGATTGCCATGGCATTCACAAAGATAAGATCAGTGGCGATCCAAATGTCGCCAATTTGCGGTTGGATAACCATGCCAAATTGTGTATCACCTGTCATCAGGATGTGTTTGTCCGCTTCAACATGATCTCGCATCACCCGTTGCGGGAAGGGGGAATCACCTGCACCGATTGTCATAACCAGCATAGCAGCATCAAAACAACGCTGGGTGGAAGAACCGAGCAATGTACGCAATGTCATCAGGCTGTGCGAGGGCCACATGTATTTGAGCATCCCCCGGCGGTGGAAAATTGCGCCAGTTGTCACAATCCTCACGGTACACCCAATCGGCGACTGCTGGAAGTCAGTCAGCCCATGCTGTGCCTGCAATGCCACTCGCTACCCAACAATCGCCATGGTCAATCTGGTAGTACCTCGACAGGCGAGCTGACCACGCAAATGATTTCAGGTGCGGTGCTCAGAAACTGTAGCAGCTGTCATGCGGCAGTCCACGGTAGTTCAATCGACCAGCATCTCAGATATTGATGTCTCAGGAGCTTACTATCGTTAAAATAAAAATTTATATAAGCTTGCCCCTTCTCATAGCCACAGGTTTGACCAGTCAGCTACTTCTTGCCGAAAATGAACTGGCCAGAAGTGATAATAAAGTCAGTGTTGAAATCACACCGAAATTGTACTTCTTTGATTACCATCGGGGCGTGGATGGGGATCGAACCCAGTTTCTGGAGCGTTATAACTATCAGGAAAGCGGTTCGAACAGTCGTTCCGGTTTCTACCCGGATGCAGACATCAGCATTCTGGTGAGCAATCCACGGCGCAATGTGTTCTCACTGGAGCGTCAAGGTTATGGCATTTATACCCATCAAGGCAGGATGGCGCTGGATATGGATAAGATTGGCCTTGCAGGCTATTACCGAAATTTCCGTTCTTCCACCGGAGGAATTGATTTTCTCTACAGCCCCAACCAGGTTCCTGGTGGCACCGATCCACTCTACACCTCCGCTAACAGCGGCTACGTTGCCCGATTCAATGATGATTCAAATGGCCAGACTCGCTACAGTATCGATCGTCTCACCTACGGAGGTGGATTGGCTTTGAAACCTGAGCTGTTTGGAAGTATGGGCTCACTTACCTTTAGCTATGACGGTTATCAGCGTGACGGCAACCGTTTTGCCACCTTTGTGCTCGGTGGGGGAGATGTGAATAGCGCCGCTCCGAATACAGGAACGCAACAGCGCTGGCGCGGTTTTGACATGCCGGTTAATGAACAGATGAACCGCTTCTCGGTAAATCTGAGTGGTGCACCAGGCGGTTTGCAGCTGACCTACGATGGTTCAATAGAAAAATTCCAGAATCGGGCGAATGATTTTACCCTTGCGAATTTTGCCAACTTTGGTGCAAATTCGGACCGAATCATACCCAGTAATGCCCCCATCCATTTCATACCAGATAGCACGCTGTTAACCAACAATTTCCAATTGACCAAAAATTTTGGCTTGACTGCTATAGGTTCCGGTTACGGGTTGTCAATTCTCGATCAGGATTCATTTACCCAGAATCAGCTGGCTGCCGGTTATGGCACTGGTAAGATCGTTACCAATAGCGCCTTTCTCAACATCAATTCCGCCGTATTATCCTGGGCAGGACTGGAGGGTTATGCCAAGTATTACAACCGTGATAACGACTCAACCTTTCCGGCAAGCGGGCTGATCGATCCGTTTGGTGCTCAGGAACTCGGGGTAAGAATCAACACGATTGAATCTTTTACTTATGGACTGGCGGCCACTTTCCGGCCACGCATACTCAAATCAACAATAACAGTTGGTTGGAAAGGTGAAAATACTGGCCGGGATCTGACCTGGACCGATGCTTCGATAGTAACAGGGCTGAATGGTATTCAACCGCAGCGATCACTTTATCAACAGCGCACCTTCTCCAACGAAGGCTATATCAATTGGGTAACCCGACCACTTGATGGCCTGATCATACGCATCACGCCCTCTTATCTGCGTGCAAGTCAGACCGGGCTGCTCACGGAGCCGGCAGAATCACTTAATTTGAAGTCGACCATGAGCTATCTTCTGAGCGACAGTATTCTGTTGAGTGGCTACTACCATTTCACAAATCGCAAGAACAATAACAACAGTCTGGCTTTCGCCCTGACCACGCCGGTGATAACTGATGGCTTTTCACTCAAGCAAAATACCAATAACTCTCAGCAATCTGCGGGAATTTCACTGAGTTTCACCCCGGATGAAACACTGAGTACTACCGCGAGTTTTAGCTGGATGCGTAATGATTTTACGACATACCTGATTACATCTAACCGCAGACGCTTCGAGGCACCCGGAAATACGGTGTTGTTCGCGTTGCGTGACAGACCCAATTATCTCGTCGATACCTATGTCTTCTCAATCAATACAGACTGGCAGGCAACCGGGAAATTGAGCTTCAGCAGCGGCTATACCCTTTCACATTCCAGAGGGCATACAGCAACTGGCTATACTGGCAATCAGCTCCGATTAGCAACGGGTGATGTAGACCAGCAAATCGACAACATGCTTCATCATCTTGCGCTGGGCGCAAATTATTCCATTAACGACTCCCTGAAACTCAGAGGATCTTATGGCTACAGCTTCTATCAGGATAAGGCCTTCAATACCTTAACGGGAGGTTATCATTTCGTTATGATAGGAGCATCACTGCGTTTTTGAGTACGTAAAAATTGAAAAATTTGCTACTGATACGATACCGGGTTCCTTAATCGATTTTTTGATCGATTATCGCCGTGTTTGACAATTGAGCCAGCTTTCAGTAGATTCAGTCCGTAGGGAAAAGGTATTTATTTTTCCTATACCCTAATCAACTTGAGGAAAAAACTATGAAGTATGTATATTTATTGATTGCATGCACGACTATTGCATTAAGTGCATGCGAGGAGAAAAAAAGCCTTGATGGACACTCAATGGAAAAACCACCTCCCTCTGCTTTTATGGAACGCGATTCTGCCCCTGATTTCGACAAGACTGAGGAAGCGACGGAAGACACGTCTTCACCAGAAGAAAAGAATTAATCCTAAATCCTATTTAGGAAGCATGTAGCAGCATCGCATTACGGCGACAGTTTACTAAATGCGCCAATTATGCCACATCATATTGTCGGCATGGCTTGCTCACCTCGTATTGTAAGACCCCGTTATTTGGTTCAAAGGATTAGATCGAAAAGTTAACGGCAATGGCTGGCCGTTAACTTAAGGCGAAGAAACGCGGTCCCAAGAAAGCAAAAGGCGGGAGCTAAGTATATTTAGTAAACTGCCACCATAATTTCCGCTCGCTGTCAGGTAAGCCTCGTCCGGCGTGTGATATCCCAATGACTGATGCATCTGCGTTGTATGGTAGAAAGTAACGTACTCTGTCAGAACAAGTATTAAAGCGCACCCAGCCATTGTTGCATACCCTTTCAGGTAAATATCTTCGTGCCTGGCACTGCGCCAGGGCTCTTCCACGAAGTTTGGCGCGTTGTTACCGCTACCAGCAGAATTACAGTTAAAATAGACGCTTTTTACTTGAGGTCAGAAATCATGTTTCAAATCGCACCCAGTATCCTTTCAGCAAACTTCGCCAAGCTGGGGGAGGAGATCACCCAGGTGCTCGACGCCGGCGCCGACATCATTCATTTTGATGTGATGGATAACCATTATGTACCTAACCTGACTATTGGTCCGCTGGTATGCGAAGCTATCCGTCCATTGACCAAGGCGGTCATCGATGTGCATCTGATGGTTGAGCCGGTTGATCGAATCATTCCAGATTTTGCCAAAGCGGGCGCCAATATTATTTCTTTTCATCCAGAAGCTTCCCGTCATATCGACCGCACGATCGGACTGATCAAGGAACAGGGTTGCAAGGCTGGCCTGGTGTTTAACCCGGCCACTCCTCTGTCGTATCTCGATCATGTGCTGGACAAGATTGATCTGGTGCTGATTATGTCGGTTAATCCCGGTTTTGGTGGGCAATCCTTCATTCCGGAGGCACTCAATAAATTGCGGCTTACCCGGGAACGTATCAATGCCAGTGGTCGCAGCATTCTGCTGGAAATCGATGGGGGGGTGAAGGTGGATAATATTGCGCAGATTGCGCGTGCTGGTGCAGATACATTTGTTGCGGGTTCCGCCATTTTTGGTGCGGGCAGGGATAGCGATCCACATCGCTACGATAGCGTCATTGCAGCCCTGCGTGCAGAATTGGCCAAAGCGACTTCATAACTCTAATTGTATCCATGCACATGAATACTCAAAGTGGCTCGTCAGCAAGTGCGATGCGGTTTCCGATAGCAGTGCGGATCGTTATTATCGACCTGGATGGCACGCTGCTCGATACCGCAGAAGATCTGGCGGAGGCCGCCAATGAGATGTTGCGCGAGCTACAGCGGGAAACGTTACCGCTATCCGCCATTCAACACTTTATCGGCAAGGGCGTGCCTCGGCTCGTCAAACGAACATTGACCAACAGTCTGGATGGCGAGCCTGATCCGGAGCTATTCGCGCAGGCGCTGCCTATATATGAACGCTGCTATGCCAAGCACTTGCATGTTCATACGCGTCCCTATCCTGATGTTATCACCGGGCTTGATCGTCTCAAACAGAATGGCTTTCATCTGATCTGCATCACCAATAAAGCAGAAGCCTTTACTCTGCCGTTATTGCGCGCAGCCGGCCTGCTGGATTATTTTGAACTGGTTCTGTCTGGTGACAGCCTGCCTCGCTGCAAACCTGACCCTCTGCCGCTTCTGCACGCTTGTGAACAATTTAAAGTTTTACCCGAATCCGCACTGCTGATCGGCGATTCGCTGAATGATGCCCTTGCCGCAAGGGCAGCTGGCTGTCATGTTTTTTGTGTTCCTTATGGCTACAATGAAGGACGCGATGTGCGCGAACTGGATTGTGATGCTGTTGTCAGCTCGATTCTTGAAGCAGCCGGATGTATTACTCTGTCCCGCTAACGTATCCGCGAATAAACGGATGCAATCACCATGTCAGACCCTAATCACCATTCATGAATCAATGTTTGACTGAAAATGAGTTCAGCGCATTGGCGTTGCAGGGCTACAACCGAATTCCACTGGTGCTGCAAACCTTCGCCGATCTTGATACGCCACTCTCTGTTTATCTCAAGCTTGCCAATCAACCCTACTCCTATCTGCTTGAATCAGTAGTAGGTGGCGAACGTTTTGGACGCTACTCGGTAATTGGCCTCCCGGCCAGAACCCGGCTTGAAGCCTATGATAATCTCGTGCAGACGGTTTCGGGCAGTATAACCAGCAAATTTGATACTGATAATGCGCTTGATTATATTGAAACATTCCTTGCAAAATTCAAGGTTGCGCCCAATGCGGCATTGCCACGATTTGGCGGAGGTCTGGCGGGTTATTTTGGCTACGACAGTGTGCGCTACATTGAGCCCCGCCTGGCAGGGCAGGCACAACCAAACACACTGCACACCCCGGACGTTTTGTTGCTGCTATCGGAAGAAGTGGTGGTGGTAGATAATCTTTCTGGCAAGCTCTATCTGATTATCTATGCTGATCCAGCGCAACAGAATGCCTATCAGCTTGGCATCAATCGGCTAAAGGAACTGCTCGCAAAATTACGCCTGGCGCTCCCTATTCCTGATGAAAAACCGAGTGATTCTCAGCCTGCCAGCTGTGAATTTCACGAACAGGATTTTCTCGCCGCGGTGAAGAAAGCCAAGCAGTACATTCTCGCAGGTGACATCATGCAGGTGGTCCTTTCGCAACGAACCAGCAAACCCTATTCAGCATCTCCGCTGGCGTTATACCGGGCGCTACGCAGCCTCAATCCCTCTCCGTACATGTTTTATTATCATCTGGGAGATTTTCATATCGTCGGTGCCTCGCCTGAAATCCTGGTCAGACTGGAAAACGATACCGTCACCGT
>Ga0138256_10003646_pt1 | contig 16339 bp, 15 predicted proteins | sample KNB2016incub_MG_FD_105486 | JGI IMG/M metagenome (GOLD analysis project Ga0138256, IMG submission 105486) | Active sludge microbial communities from wastewater in Klosterneuburg, Austria - KNB2014incub_MG | ecosystem: Engineered > WWTP > Activated sludge > Unclassified | place: Austria... | reverse complement strand
GTCCAAATAGCCTGCAAGCATTTTTTTTGGGGACCATACGCTTGGTTTCCAATCTTAATCCTTAAGATTTCTACTTTATTTATATAGCTATTGGCTTTCACATTAGGATTCTTCCAAATCTCAAGCTGAAGCATTCCCCAGATTCCGATTTCCCGAGCTTACCAAGAGAATCGGGATTCTGGGGGAAGGGGCAGGGGCACTAATGAATGAGTTACATTTCCTCTGGACTTCACCCTCCTAAAGGTGCAACTCTTGGCGTCTTCGCTACGCTGCGCCTTCGCTTCGCTGCGAGAAATAATTCATTGGTATCACTTCCCACCCTTCGCCACCAAAAAACTATTTATATCCAACCAATGCACAAAAGCATCAAACCACCGATTACTCGTCCTGCCTGGATTCCCTAGCCCAAAGCCGTGCCCACCATTCTGGTAAAGGTGAAACTCTACCGGCCGGCCCGCTTTAAACCAGGAATCGATCACGCCAAACTGACCCCGAAATAGAAAATCATCTGTGGCAATCACATTAAACATAGGCGGAGCATTTTTCGGCACTTCGACTGGCCCCATGCCGCCATAGATCGGGCCGATGAAAGCCAATTTCATTGATTTAGAGTTGAGCGTACAGTGCATCGTAAGACCGGCCCCGGCGGAAAAACCGATCATGCCCAAACGCGCGGTATCGACACCCCATTCCTTTGCCCGACTGACGATCATGGCATAGGCGGTCTCGGCATCGGCGAGCTGGTTGGACAAGTTGGGTCGCGGAGGAGTCGGAGGTGTTGTGCTGGGTGGAGTAGCTCCAGCGGTGGTAGTGTTTGCAGGGGGAGTCGCAGCGCCAGCGGCTGCGAAAGTTCTATTCATCGACTCTTTGAAGCCATCCAGCGATTCCGGGGTCGGCTGGAGCCGGTATTTAAGCACGAAGGCAGCGATACCCTTCTTTGCGAGAGCCTGCGCAACTTCCCATCCCTCGTTGCCCATCGACAACCACCTAAAGCCACCACCTGGTGCAACGATGACAGCCGCCCCGTTTGCCTTAGCCGGTTCGGGCAGGAAGGGGGTTAAAGTCGCAGCGGAAACGTTCCTTGCCATTGGGTCGCCCCATTGCCTAAACCAGGTCTCAGGTGCAGTCTGGCCCTCGACGCCGCCTGTGTTGAGCGGAATGGCGGTCGGCTCTGCAGGGGCTTCGAGCGGGTAGATCGTGCCGTCCTGGGCGATGGCGGATGCAGCCATGAGGATTAAAAAGGCTAGAATGGCCGTTTTAGTGAGGTTCTTAATTGTATAAGGCATGATGAAGTGATTGAAAGATGAATATATAAAAATGTTTATGGATACGTGATTAAAAAATGCCTTCGAAAAAAATTTCATGTTTACCGGTGTAGTATGCTGGTTGACTGAAACGTTGCTCGCTGACGAGCATTCCGAATTCGGCAGAGCTGCGATTAAGTTCCAGTTCCAGTTTGAGTTAATCATAGACTGTTACACCGTAGTTACTGAACTGGTACTTAGTTTATTCAATGGCTTCAAAGCATTCTATAAACGTTTTAATTCCCATGTAGATAGTTCCTTTTTTTTCTTCATCCATTTTTAAAAGAATAGGACGGTTGATATATCTATAAAGAACCGCGGTCAATAATGCTTTTGATTTAAGGTTCTCCAAATCATTAGAATAAATTTTCTGTTTGTCATTTTTTGCAGGCTCGCTTTTTGCATATTTCAACATTTGAATATTCCGGTCTTGTATTTGTTCGAAATATCCTTCGGTCACCTTTTTTCTTTGGACGTTTTTCTTTGATTTAAAATACTCCCAAATCAATAAATATATTTTCATAATCTCCTCCAATTCCTGCGGAGATACATCAAAACGATGACCAAGCAAAACGGTCAGGAAGAAGGGTTGCTTCAAAAATATCTCATCCAGGATCGAATTCAAAGATTCAGCATCCAGGCTGTCTATTTTTGTGATAAGCAGAGCGACTTCAGTCGTCTCATTAACGTCATTTTGTGTGATTTTCATTTTGATTTTAGAATAGTAATTAGTACTGGATGGTATACAGGCACAGAAAGGAATGTCATTTCCTTTAGATTTTTTTTTGTATTTGCCAATAGTGTCCAAAAGGGTCTTTAAACATGCCTTGTCTGTAACCATATTCGTGGTCTGTGGTTGGATTAATTTCCGTTGCCCCCGCCTGAATAGCTTTTTGCATGACTTCTTCCACATTTGGGACAAACAAGCCGATTACGGCAGTTACACCTTTAGCACGTATCGGTTCAAGCGCGTCACGCATCGTTTCGTGTAGATGAAATATTGCTCCATTGAATTCCAATTCAGCAACGTGAATACTGCCGTCATCGTTCCTAAGACAAAAATTTTCAGTAGCTCCGAATTTGGTGTAAAAGTCAATATTGATTGTACCATTCGGAATGTGTAGTTCCGGAGCAAAATGCGTTATGTCGTCTGCCAGTGTCATAATAATTGGTTTTTAGATTATTGTCTCTGCCGGATAAATATTTGTTTCAATTAAGTCTTTCTTTCTTTTTATTTATTACTACCAACGGTCGTATTCGGCCGGTTAATTACCTAACTTTAATTCCATCACTATAGGTAAGTGATCCGATAATATAAGTGTTGTGTCAGTGGCAATGATTTTAGCCGTAGTCACTTTATCTGCTATACTTTTGCTTGCAAAAAAATAATCCAACCGCCTTTGATCTCCATGTTGCCCTTCCGCTTGTACTAATGTTGGAAAGGTGCCGGAAAAAGTATAGGAGGAAGTTCTCCAATTGGCCTCCAGGTCAATTAACCCAAAGTCCATTACTTCCTGGATTACTGTATAGTCCAGGTTGCCCTCGTTTAGGTTTTTTTCGCTGTACAATGAATCACGGTCATTGAAAAAAGGTTCAAGCCTGCCATGGGCATAATAGATTGAATCCAGTGGAGAAAAAGTATTAAAGTCACCAGCCATTATTATTTCCGAACCAGCAGGAAGCTCTTCGATGTTCCGTAAGATTTGTTTGATTTCCTGCTTCCGGGCTTGCCAGTTGGAAGGATGTAAATGAATGACATAAAAATAAATTTGTTTTATCCTTACCCGCATTAGCCCATGGTGAAAGCCTTCTCTGATTATTTTTACATCATCTATTGGATACCGTGAAGTTATCCCTGTAGGAAACCCATCCTCTTTAAGTAATACACTGTAATCATGGCCGTATTTCCTGGCATCCATAGCTAATTTTTCAGGGGTATATTCATTAAGCTCCTGAAGCGATACGATATCAGGCTGTTGCGTTTTCATCCAGGCAGTCCATGTCTCTTTTCTTTCTGGTACTTTGGTAAATCCATACCATACATTGTGGCTAATGATTTTTAAATGATCAGATTCTTCATTAACCCTCTTATTCGTTGAATTACAAGAATAAGATAAAATGGCCAATAAAGTGGTTATAGCTGTTAATAGGGTGGTTGCTTTTCTATTCATTCTTCAAGTAATTTGTCGATCTACTCAATTTAAAGTATATCTTTTTCATATAGTATTTAATGACCATCAACGGTTCTGCCGTACCCGTTGTGCCAACGATAGGAGGCATGATCGTGTTCACGGCTTGTTTTCAGCTTTTATTCTTCTTCTGATGATTTTTCTTCTGATAATTTATGACATGTAATTATACGATTGGCTAGTTCAATCCATGGATCTAAGTGATCATACACCAACCTGCATAGTAATCCGCTTCCCATAAAACCCTTCCCATTTTTAGTTTCGCAAATTATTATTCCTCTATTTTTGAAGTCTATTGTTTCTCTTGCCTTCAAAGGAGATAGTTCTCTTGCCTCATGAAGTTCTTTTTTGCTTGACCATCTAAAAGACCCTCCAAAATCATTTCCGAATTTAATAATATTATCCAAGTCTAAACCAATGTATACAATTACTTCACTTGTTATAATGTCATGAATCATTTCTTCTGGAAATGGCTTGCAAAAAATTGGTTCTCCAATAGTAATTCCAGTTGAACCTCTAATGTCATACACCGGATATCCATTTGTGCATTTTAATAGTGTTTCTTTACCTCCCCCAAAACGGTAATGCCCTCTGTATGCTCCGATATGTGTTATAGCACCAACACAACGATACCCCCAACCTCTCTCTTTGGATTCTTGGATTGCAGCAATTATTTCATGATGATGAGTCTCTTGTTGAATAAGAGATTCATGTAGTCGAACTTTTGACTCATCATTTTTCTGATATTCTCCTACACCCTCTTTTAAAATCTTTACGGTCTTTTGCATTTTACCCTTCTGTTTAAGGATTCTTTGCATTTGTTCCTTTAGGTTAATGTCATCTATTTTTTCGACTCTCTCTTTTGGCTTAAGGTTATTTAGGTCGTAAAATCCAAGGAGCTCAATAGCAATTCTATTTTTTTCTCCAGTTTTAACTTCTAATAGCTCGATTCCTTCTGGTGTCCAAATGTGTATATCACCAATTTGAATATTCTCTGTTAAATCTGTTATCAAGGCGAATTTTGAAGGATCTGAATTTATTTTATTTGCTAAGGACAATGTAGCCTCAAATCCTTGATCTGTTATAGATGGATAGCCTTCCTCTTCTAAATAGTATCTTGCAATTATTTCCCTCTTTCCTCCATATAGTTGCCACGCAATTGAGTCCATGACATGTCTAAGTAAGGTTTCTCTTAGTTCAGCTAATTTTATTTCGGTACGCAGTTTTTCTAATTCTTCTTTGTTTGATTGGCTCTTACTTCTTTCGAGTTTGTAGTTTTCTTTTATTTCTTTGGTCTTATCATTCTCTTGTCTTAAAAGCTTTATGACTTTTAATTGTGCCAGTTTAAATCCTTTGTTGCAAAATTTACAAAATTCATATGGATTAGGATTTTCAAGACTACCTCCATGTTTTACATACAATTCCACCCCATAATTTCTTATGAGGTGTGTTAATTCCTTTATGTTTTCAAAGTATTCATTCATATAATTGCTGATAGGGGTTTGCTGTTTAAGAAGGTGGCGATTTTAACCACAAAATTTCATTCGAAGCACTGAATTCCAAATTTACGAAAATCTGTTATATGATGCAATGCACCGCCACTTTTGCAAAACCCGTGTTGTAAGATGGCCTTCTGTCCACCGTCATTGTCAAGTCGCTGTATTTTTGTCCTTTCCTTGTCATTTTTTCTGCTCTTCTTTTCTGTCTGTTAGGCTTTTGTGTTTTGATGTTTAAAAAATTTAGGGGAATTGATTTAAAAAATAATTTTTCTTCGAGTCGGTAAAGGTGAAAGATCTTTGCAATTATTGGTCTGTGCATTTGCTTGCGCGAATTGCAAATGGTGCTATCTTTTAGGATTGCCTTTCCTTTGGTTCCATAAATATTGATGTTAAAAGTCCTATTCCTACAACTACATCAACAATGTTCCACATTTTTCTGCCAAGTGCGATTTTGAAAAACGGTTGAAATAGCAAAGCAAGTCCACCGTAAAATATCATTTCTGTCTGTCTGCCTTGTTGGTTTGCTTGGTATGCCAAAATAGCAAAGCCAATTAGTCCTGACAACCGTACGAATTGGTAATAGCCATATGGCATATCTGCTAGACAGAGAAAGAACAATAACGCTATAACAATTTTAATAGTGCTACTCAAATTTAATTTCATCTGTAAATTCTTGATGTAAACTGTAATTATGAAAGTCAAGCAAATGGTTTATATGTTTTGGAAATTTTACAATTAGCGTTTGCTCGTCAACTTTCAATTTTGCTTTTGCCATATGGAGAAATTTGAGTTCAGTCGTTTGAAGATCATTGTCTGCTTCGATTATCCGCAATAGAACTTCAATTAATAAAATTTCTTGATGTTCGTTAAAGTTGCTTGTTCCTATCTCTAGCAGATATTGGTTTATTGCACCTTTTCCGTTGGATTTGATATTGTCAATGTTATTCTTCAATGGTTCTTCAAAGTCATAGCCCATAAAATAAATCTCATTGGCTACTATGGTTTTTATTTCCTCAATTTCTGTTTCCGCAATGTCTCCATCACAAGCCATTGCCATAACGGCTGACTTAAATAGGAAATCTTTAAAATCTTGATTTTTCATTTTGCTTTTTTTAAATTCCAAAACCAATTCTTGTTGTTGCTTCTTTTTCCGCACCCTTTGGCAACAGGTAAAGTAACCCACTATTTATTTCTGAAAGCCTATCCCAATTTTGGCTTTCAATGGCGAAATTTCCAGCATCTATTAAACTCCTTGCCTGTGTTTGGTCATTCATCCTTGTTTGATTGTTTTTGCACCATTGGAAAATACCAGTTAAAAATTCGGGAGTTCTCCATCTGATTCTTGATATTATACTGTACATTTCATCAGATTTTTCTTGAATTTTCAATGGGCTATTAGTTGCAAAAAATGCGTTCTCTTGTGCAACAATGTCGTTGTATGTTTTTCGTTCGTGGTCGTTTCCGTTATCGTCCAATATCATTAAACACTCCTCTTTAATCTCAAAATAATGAGCCTTTACCTGTTGAATCCTTTTGTTTTTAGTCGCGCTATCTATCTCTTGGGCAATTTTTCTTTTTTTATCTTCAAGTTGGTAACGCTTGTCTGTAACATCATCATTTGTGAGGTTTTCAGTTTCCTCACTAACTGTTTCAATTTCCTTTTTTAATTTGTTTAAAGTACCTGCGGTTTCGTAATCCTCCTTGTCCGTTGCTTCTTGTATTTCTAATTCTAATTTTTCTGATAAATCTTCTACTTGTTCTTTTAAAAATTCAATAGGTGTATGTCTTTCCTTTGGATTGAATGTTTGTTTAAACTCTTGGTCAGCCATATTTAAATAAATGGAAATAGTAATGTCTCTTGATTCAGAAATTGAAATTGTAATTTCTATATCAGATCCTTTGGCAATATCCCTTTTTATTTGTGTTCCCCTGATTTGCATAAAACCAATGCCTTTGTTGGCTTCGGGCAATGCTAAATGAGAACCTTCTAAAACATTAATGTAAATAAAATCATCATCGTTTCCTTTAATCATTCCTTTGTTTAAAGGAAAGCTAATGCCCTGTGAACGAAGTGGAAGAATAGAGTTTTTCTGAAATACTAGTTTTAGTCTTGTTTTGCCCGGATTGTCGTAATCGTCAACCTCCAAACAAATATCTTCAGGAATTGGTTGTCCACTGATTCCAAAACCGCTATTGATTCCAATTGGTTCTATATCGGTTTCAACTATATTGTTTTGTTTGTCATAAACGGTGAGTGTGAAAAAATTGTATGCTCCATCAACCAAAGGCAAATCTTCATTTATTCGGTCGCTTAATTTTTTTATGCCAGAATCATAACCACCGTCTTGTCTTAGAATACGGTAACTCAAGCCTATTACATCACCAGTGATTCTTGCAGCAAATAATTCTTCTTTTTCTTTAGACGCTTTGTTGTATGAGGCCTTTATTGAAATTGAGGTTTGCTTTTTATTGTTGTCACCTTTTGAAATTTCTTTTGGTTTGGTAGCTGCATAATATGCAGCTCCAATTGCAACCGCTGTTGTTGGGTCAATTTCACAATTTGCTGGTATTTGTAAAACTTCTTCTACACGACTACGAACGTATGGAATGTAGGTAGAACCACCAACCATTAAAGTAAATTGAACATCAATTGGTTTTAATGAATTTCTTGTAATTATTTTTTTTATCATATCAATTGTTCCGTCAATGTTCGGTCTGATTAACTCGTTAAACTCGGAACGTGTTATAACAATTTCCATATCAACTTCACTCCCTTCTTCATCTTCAAATCCGTCTATTACTATTTCCGCTGATGTTTTGGACGATAGTGTTATTTTGGCTTCTTCAGCACGTCTTAATAGCACATAGTATTTTGCATTAAATTTTCCTGTTGCACTTTTCATTTCATCCTCCAAATTTGAGAAACTATACTTTTCAAGAACTTTCGGAATAACTAATTTCTCGACTATCATATTGTCAAAATCGGCGCCTCCCAAGAAGTTGTCTCCTTCGTGGTCTAAAACTTTCATTTCACCCTCTTTGATTTTTATTAAAGCAACATCAAAAGTTCCGCCGCCCAGATCGTAAACCAACCATTGCCCATCTTTCATTTCTCTTTCTTTCTTCATGTTGGCGTAAGCCAAACTTGCTGCAATAGGCTCTTGAAGCAATACTACTTGTTTGAAACCCGCTTGTATTCCTGCCTCCTTGGTTGCATTTGATTGGATTGTGTCAAACGAAGCAGGAATTGTGATTACAACTGCATCTAAAGTATCCCCTGTATTCACAAAGGTTTTCAATTCTTTTAATACTTGTGCTGAGAGCTCAATTGGAGTCTTAGACTCATTGATTGATTTTATTTTAAAACTTTCAGAAGTTCCCATTTTCCTTTTGAAAACGCCAACAACACTTTTGGGGTCTTTTTCCAAAAACTCTTTGGCTTTATTTCCAACGGTTATTTTATCCTTTTTATAGGAAACGACTGATGGTAAGGTATTTCTACCATAGTCTTGAGGGTTTGAAAAAATGATTACTTCACCTTTTATAAACTTTGCAATAGCACTGTTTGTAGTGCCTAAATCAATGCCGAAATTGATGGTATTTTCCATTTTGAATACATTTTAAATATTAATGCTTTTAGATTGAACTATTACAACTGCAGGTTGAACAATTAATTTAATTACCTTTTCATTTTCTTGATAAGCATAAAAGATAATTGGCTTTATCACTTCTATAATTTCAAGATTTTCTACTCCTGTTCCTGCAATTGTGGCTTCACAGTCAGTTCTTGTATCAGAATAGTTTTCACCTATTGGATTATGATATGTTAAACCAATAGTTGAACTTCCTTTAAAAAACTCTTCTTCAAGTATTCCTTTCATTTTATTGAGATTTCTTTGAATAGAATTTTCCTCTTTTAAGTTGGCTATTTTCTTTTCAATTTCAAATATCTGATTCATAAAATCAAGATATGCTTGTGGCACTTTTACAGTAACCTTTTTTATTTCCTGCATACTATTTCTATGTTAATAATTACGCACTCGGTTTTGAGAATGTCCATCCTTCAATTAACATTTCTTTTATCCTCTGATAATTTGCTAGTTGGGTTTGACTTGTATCTTTTCTTGGAATATTGGCTTTGTCTTTTATTTTTCCAACTACTTTTGAAACACCGCTAATAGTCCCTCCACCTATGTAAGCAACAGCATCAACCGCTACCCCCGCTAACAAACCTACTAACCCAAAGCCAAACGATTTACCTGCAACTGACTTATGATGAAATTCAATTCCATGGTAGCTTTTACAGTCCGGGCAACGGGGAATTTTAACTGGCAAATATTGATATCTAACACCGTGATAATCCCTACTAGTTATTTTGTAAAGAGTTATTTCATAATTACTATCCTCGTCAGGTGAGTTCGTATTGCAAAAGTAGCAAATAAAAACAGCTCTGTATTTTTTTTCAAGTTCGGACAATTCTATTTGGTCTTGTCTGAATTTTTCCTTTGCTTGTTTATCTACATTAATTTGTAAAGCCAAATTTATTGTTTCTAATGCACCTTTTATGTCGCTTTGATTATTCCAAATTAAGACAGATAAACTTCTAACAGAGTAGCCAATTTGTGTTCTAATTTCATCAGCAAATGAAGGGAGAGAGTTCAATTCACTTACATCAAACAGTTCTTTGATAATTTTATATGCTTCGATTGAACTTATGGTTTTACTCTCTACCTTTTTAATTGCATCTGTTACCTTTAAGAGAATATTAGCCCATTTTTTTAATAATGGTGCGTTTTTAACTTGTTCAATTCTTTCATTATTTTTCTTATTAATGATTTTGAAATTGTTCTCAAATGTTGGTCTGTCTAATCCTCCAATGTTCAAAGTCAACAGGTATTCTGTCAAATCATTGGGAACCTGCGTTGAATCAAAAGCATCCCAAATAGAATTGGACAGATAGTTTATTGAGTTTGCAATTTTCAATATTTGGCTTTGAAAATATTGAGGTAAACAGTTTAGTGTGTTTGTTGGGAAATGTTCTTTTACTATCTGAACAACTTCTTCAATGTTATCCTCATCGAATACACTTTCTTCGTTTTTGATATCTTTCGTTATTTCGTCAATTTCGACAATTTTATTTTGAATGTTATTTGAAACACTCTTAAAGGCGGAATTTAAGTCTGTCAGTGCTATTAAAGTTGAGGTATTTAAAATTGCCTTTGTTAGGTCGGCATTATCATTTTCAAATGCCAATAATAAAGCTTTATCAAATTTTGGTGAAAAATATGGGCTTATGAATTTGACAAATTCGGGAAGCTTAAAAATGCTGTCTTGTTTGAAGTATTTGAAAATAGCCTCCTTCCCGCTGGTTAAAAATTCATTTAGCTGTTTATTGTTGGCTAAATAAAGATAAAATTCTTTGTATTCAATGTTAGTTAATTCGTCAATAGCTTTTTCACAATTTCCTTTTGTGAGTTGTAGTCCGTAATACTCAAACACTCCATTGTCAGACAGATCAATGTCCGCAAACAATTTGCGTTTTGCCTTTTTTACAATTTCATTATCAATGCTTGTTGTGTCAGTAGCATTTGATAAACCTAAAATTTCTATTGGATTTACATACATAATTATCTTCTTTCAGTTACGATATAAAATTGCCAAGTGTAACCTTGATTACTCTGCATATATTCTGTACCAATATTTGGAATTACATTTGGTGCTGATGCTCTATAATTACAATTTCCTGGCGGCATTGATATAGTCCTTTTTTGTTGTGGGGCAAAAGAGTATGTTTCGCTATTTAGTTTAAGTGTCAACGTTAGTTTTGTATTGTTGTAGATTTCAATTTCGGGGTTGTAATTTGCGGTTTGCCCGCTTGGTGTAAACATTCCTTGCTCATTTTTTTCAATTTCTTGACCAACATTTACAAATGATTTATGAATATATCCTTCTTTGTCGGTGGCAATATCAATGATGTTGTAAAAGTCGTTTTCCGTTTCAAGGGAAACAATAAAAATCTGTGTTCCGACTTTAAGTAATGAAATTATTGGATAGTCTGTCCCTGCACCTTCTCGAAAATTTACCTGTTTGGTTACTTGTCCAAGGTATGATTGGCTAAAACCTGTCATGCAGGTAAAAAGTAATAATGATAATAATATTATTTTATTCATATTCCAAAAGTTGTTGTTGGTCGTTTGTTGGTCGGGTTGCGGTGGGGCAAAAGTAAATGCGCTGCAAATTGCTTGGGCTTTTGTGGTGGCTTTGCAGGTCTTTTGCTCTTTTGAAGAATAACCAAATAGCTTTGGCAAAATTGTTCTGTCTTTCACTGTCGTTTAATGTTTGAACATTCGTCATAGAGTTGCTTGTTAAATTAACTTATACAAAATATTTCGTTAAATATAATATATCAGATTTAACTATGAACCATTTTTTATTACCAATAAGTCAAGGCTATAATTTTATTCCAATGTTCAACTTTCCTGCATTAATGACCTTCATATGCATTGACTTAGATCGAAAATCAAAATCCCTGAAATTTTTATCTATAGAATATGAAGAACTCATAATTTTTTAAAACAAAATACAAAAATTATCAGTTTCAAACGGAAATAACCATTTACATTTATTTGTAGCTTTTTGTAGTCGGTTTTAAACGATTTGATCGTTTTGAATTTGAATGTCTTTGGACAGAAAATATGAGTGATGTGAGGATATTCAAGGATTGGAGCGAAAATGTATTATTTGGATCCAATTGAGGCCGCAAGCAAGTGTGAATTATACCTATTCTTCTAAAGGTCTTTTGATCTATTCCGCTGACCATATTAATCCATATTCGGGCATGATTCAAAATAATATTTAATGCTGATATTTCGATACTTTTATCACCTAAATTAAACACTATTTATGCCCCGCCTCGCCGCCTTCCCAAAAGCCTTTATGCAAGCCCTCTGCAAAGACGGCACCATGACTGTTTCCCAATGGATTGAGCTGGCTGTAGCTCTGGATATCGATGGGTTGGAGTGGTACGCCGGTTTTCTGGAAATGCAGGATGAAAAAAATTGGCTTGGATTCCGGCAACAGGTGGAAGCTCGCGGCAAAGTTATTCCTATGTTATGCTGTTCTCCTGATTTTACGCATCCGGATACAGCTTTCAGGGCTAAAGAAATTGAAAAACAAAAAAGGTGGATTGGCATGGCCTATGCGCTGGGTGCTTCCTATTGCCGGGTGTTATCCGGGCAACGACGGCCGGAACTGAGTATGGAGCAGGGGGTAGACCTGGCAGCCCAATGTATTGAAGCTTGTCTGTCTTATGCCGCGGACCACAATGTCACCCTTATCCTGGAAAACCATTATAAAGATGATTTTTGGGAGTACCCGGAGTTTGCGCAGAAAATGGCGGTGTTTTGTCAACTGGTCGACCGGATCCGGCATCCCAATTTTGGAGTCAATTATGATCCCAGCAATACCTATCTGGCTGGGGAGGACCCGTTGGAGTTATTGTACCGGGTTTCAGACCGGGTAGTGACCATGCATGCTTCTGACCGCTATCTCAAAGAGGGAACGATTGAAGATCTGAGGAAGGAAGAGGGTGGAGCTCAGGGGTATGCGAGGAGACTAAGTCATGGGGAGATTGGGAAGGGGTTAAATGATTATGATGCGATTTTCAGGGAGTTGAAGAGGGTGGGGTTTGATGGGTGGATCAGTATTGAGGATGGGGTGGAGGGGATGGAGCAGTTGGAGAGGAGTGTGGAGTTTGTGAGGGGGAAGATGGGGGAATATTGGGGTGGGAGAAAAGGAGATTCTCGGTGAGCACACAGGGGAGTAATGGCGCACGCAAGGCGCGGAGGGGCACGGAGAAATTTTATGTATGCATTCCCCGACTAAAATCATGCTTATATTTTTTTGAGGGACCAAACGGCTGAGCGTCAAACCCAAGCTCAGAAATTTCTACTTTATTTATTGAGCTGTAGGTAATCACATTAAGTCTTATTGGAATCTTAAGCTGAAGTATTCCCCAGATCCCGATTTCCTTGATTTACCAAGTAATCGGGATTCTGGGGGTAGGGGCAGAGGGAGAATATTTAACCACCACTGTGCTTGCCCCACCCCACTCGTTTCTCGCTGATCCAATAAAAAATGCTTTATAGATTTGATGGTGACCCAATATAGCTGCTAGCATTGTTTTTGGGGACCATACGCTTGGGAGCCAATCGGGTGCAGGACAGGCCACAGGCCGAAACACACATTTTTGGACATAGAAGTCACGGCTTTCGCCTGCCTATTGCCCGGCTGGCGCGTGGTTAACTTACAAGGCGAAGCCGGCTGAGCTTTGATTAATAGGGCTGACCCAAAACCCCCCCCAGTGCAGACTAGCTGAAGTGCATGATAAGCAGGGGTATTGTGCTATGGTCCCGATAGCTATCGGGATTACTCCGTAGGGTTTTTATCCGAAAATTCTTCGGAATTATTTCTAACGGATTGGCCTAAAGCCCACCGCAGTAAACTGCAGTGCACATACATCGTTGACCCAAAACCCATTGAAGCATTTTTTCGGGGACCATAAGCCTGGCACCTATTCTTAAACCCATAGATTTCTACTTTATTTATTAAACTATAGGTAGTTATATTGGGCTTAAGCGGAAACCTAAGTTGAAGCATTCCCCAGATTCCGATTTCCGTGATTTACCAAGTAATCGGGATTCTGGGGGCAGGGGCAGAGCAGGTACTCAAATCACTTAATAACCCAAACCCGTGGTCATACTCGCACCTCATACCTCTCACCTCGTACCTATTTCTCTCTCCAAAACGATTGCCATTTCGTTCCCCTTGCCGGACGATCCTTTAATTCAATATCCACATAAAGGATAGTATCGGCCTGAGCCCCAAACGGCGCTTGCAAAACCTCTTTACCCCCTGGCCCATACACCAATGAATTACCTATACAATCCCAGTCTTTCCAAGGTCCTGCTTCTATTTTTCCTACGTTGCTCACACCAACCACCCATAAATCAAATGCCTTACTCACCGGTTTATATACATTTCTCCAGGTATCTCCATAAGGTGTTGCGCTCTGGTCAAAATCAGGCGGTACAGCCCATGCACAGGGAGATAAGATGATATCTGCTCCCATATATCCCAGTGCATTGGACAAGGTATTGCCACTGGCCGTCGCATCTGCACAAATGTATAATCCCAGAGCACCCAATGGAGTATGAACTACTTGTAAACCTTCCCCCTGATCATAAACATCATGTGCGATATCCAGTTCGTTGAGTTTGCGGTGCTTAGAAATGACGTTGCCTGAAGGATCGATAATTACAGCTGCATTGAATGTTTGGTCACCGGATTTTTCAACGATGCCGGCGCAGACGTAAATTTTATTTTTAATTGCTGCCTTAATCAGACTTTGACAGGTTGGACCTGATGGGATGGAATACGCCATGGTTTTTGCGGAGGGATCTGTCCACCCCAGGTCCATCACTTCGGGCAATACAGCAATCTTTGCTCCTTGTTTGGCGGCTTCTTCCAGCCTGTCGGCTGCTCTTTGGAGGTTGATCGCGGGTTTTCCTGCATCGACACGCATTTGGATCAATGCGAGTTTATAGTTTCGCAAACTGTTCTCTTCCATCACGGATTTTTTAGGGGTGCAACTAACTATACAAATAAATAAAATCAGGGAACATCCGATCAAGGTAAAATTCCACTGTAAAGTCAGAGGTCTGGTATACATTTATCGGTTGGTTTTTATAAACTCAAATATAGAAGGATATTCAATTATAACTTTTATAGAAACTACCACCAAAATCAGACTGATGAGCATGGTTCCATAAGACTTCAGAAACGGAAAAATCATCCCGCAATAAACCAGCATACCCAGGGCCACGATCAGACTGATCCAGGCCCCGTGTTGGATTTTATTCAACAACATGATATAACATACCATCAGGATCAGCCCGGAGAAAATGAGCACATGGCCATCCATCAATAGCCGCAGGAGTTCGCGGTCGTACTTTGATTTATGTTGTGTAATGACAAAAATATCGTGCAATACACCATTGGCAAAATACCAGATGGCAGCGACCAGGGTCCAGTGTATAGATAAGATATTCATAATATAAATGAATTAAAATTATTTTATACGAACAAATATCTAAAACGCTTTACAGTAACTCCGTTTTGAACAAATTAAAAATGCCGTACCTACGGCACGGGAGCACCTCTTTTAACTGTTTTACCAACAGGAAGTGCCTACGGCAATATTTTGGTCGATAATCGTAAGACTTCCACCAAGGAAAAACCAACACTTTCGGGTTCTATGTCCCGTCAGGGACTCGCTATTGGTAAAAACAGTATAAAGTCTATCACGCGTGCCGTAGGTACGCCTGACTGGGTTACAAATACAATATCTGCCGTGTGAACATACCCTGTCTGTCGAAGTACAACTTCTCATGAAAATGGAAATTTGAACCATAGTAGGATATAGAGCAAATAGAAGTTTTAGCATTTTTTTATGTGCCTAACTACGACTTCGTCTGTTCCTATGTGCCTGCGACTTCGTCTGCGGTTCAGCTTTATTCGAGGGTTTTATACTGTAAAATCACTTCATCTTCGCCAACAATTCCGGCGTGATCTCCACCATCCCCGTATTAACCGAATAAGGTAAAGCATCCACTCCCGCTGCCTGGTAATGCCCCGGAAATGCATTGATATGATGCACTTTGTCAAATAAAAACTGCGCCCCATACCATACAAAAGTTTCTCTTTTCTGATCTACGATGTATTGAATCACCCCTTCACGCATTAAACGCAGCATGACTTCACTGGCGTCTACATTGGTGCCAAAAACTTTTCCTATCCTGTTCATTTCTTTGATTCCAAGTCCGATACCGGGGCCTGTTTCAGAGGTAAAGCCCGCGATACCGATCAGATCGGGATAACTATTGATCAGATCAGAAACCACTTTGGCCGTTTCTTCGATGGTATTATGGGTTTCATATTTTCCCAAAAAACTGAGATTGGGAAATTTTTTCAAAGCATCTTGCAGCCCTTGAAACCCTGCTTCTTGATTTGACATACCTAATATTCCCACACAGGCTACTTTGCCGCTTTTCTCCTGGCTCAACCTGCCGATGGCTTCCCCTTGCCGGAATCCCATCAAATACCAGTCTGATCCCAAAAAACAATCGCGTTTACTTGGGATATCGGAATCATAAACCACAGTAGGTATACCAGCTTCCACAGCTTTATTAATGGCATTGGCAATACCGAGGTCAGTACCGTTGATCAGCATGCCCGCCGGACGGGTCGCAATCACTTGTTCAATAGCCTCGATCTGGCCGGGAATGTT
>Ga0138256_10003644_pt1 | contig 16340 bp, 12 predicted proteins | sample KNB2016incub_MG_FD_105486 | JGI IMG/M metagenome (GOLD analysis project Ga0138256, IMG submission 105486) | Active sludge microbial communities from wastewater in Klosterneuburg, Austria - KNB2014incub_MG | ecosystem: Engineered > WWTP > Activated sludge > Unclassified | place: Austria... | reverse complement strand
TATACTCCAGTATATCGGTTTCAAATTTCTTTCCGGAAATCTCCATTTTGTTCCGGTCAAATTCAGCCCGGAACTCCTTTTTATTTACAGTCACTTTATACATAAGCCAAAGGTAAGTATTTGATCTTTGTAAAAAGAAACAGGGAGAATTTCCGTATTAATCGATAAATAAAGCCAAACTATTTTCATTACAGACTAAAGAAAGATTTGGACATTGGAAATAAATTATCTTCGCAGCTATGAAATTATCGATTCCCGTTCTGCTGGGACTTTTGCTTTTTATTTATTCATGTAAAACAACTGAACCGGGAAAAGCAGTACAGCAAAATAGTCTTTCTCAGTCGAATATTTCTGCTTTTGGAAATTATCATGGCTCATACACAAAATTGTTTGACCTCATTCACACAAAACTTGAACTCAAATTAAACTGGGACAACAAGGAGCTGTACGGAAGAGCATACATTCAACTTAAACCACATTATTACCCAAGCGATGATTTGCTCCTGAACGCAAGAGGAATGGAAATACATTCAGTCGAACTGGAAGAAGACGGAATTGAAATGCCAACGAGCTTTCATTATGAGAATAATCTGCTCAAAATAAAATTGAACAAGCTTTATACGCGGAATGATACGGTTGAAGTGATGATCTCTTACACTTCACGTCCTGAATTACTTCCTGAAGGGGGCAGTGCAGCTATCAGAAAAGATAAAGGATTATATTTTATTAATGCTGATGGCAAGGATCCTTATCTGCCAAAACAACTTTGGACACAGGGCGAAACGGAGTCAAACTCCGTATGGTTTCCCACCATCGAAGATCCCGGACAAAGAATGACTCAGGAAATTTACCTCACGGTTGATTCAACATTTAAAACATTATCGAACGGATTAAACTTAAGCACTGTATCTAATCCCGACGGAACACGCACCGACTATTGGAAACAAAGTTACCCCCTAGCCCCTTACTTAACCATGATCGCCGTTGGTGATTTTGCCGTAGTCAAAGATGAATGGAGAGGGAAGGAAGTGAGCTATTACCTGGACAAGGATTACGAAAAATATGCAAAGATGATCTTTGGCACAACACCGGAAATGATGGATTTCTTTTCAGAAAAACTGGACCTGGATTATCCATGGGAAAAATACAGTCAGGTCGTCGTGCATAACTTTGTAAGCGGAGCAATGGAAAACAATACCGCAGTTGTTCATGGCACGAACATGTTGCAGGACCCAAGGGAGTTCAAAGATTTTAATTATGAAGATATTATTTCTCATGAATTATTTCATCATTGGTTCGGCAATCTGGTGACCAGTGAGTCTTGGGCCAACGTTACCTTAAACGAAGGTTTTGCAAGTTATGGCGAATATCTCTGGAGGGAATATAAATATGGAAGAGATAATGCAGACGCCTTCGGTCAAGAGGATGAAGCCATTTACTTAAGAGCATCAAAGAAAACTGACGCACCATTGATTCGTTTTTTTTACGATGAAAGAGAAGACATGTATGATGCGGTTTCATATCAGAAAGGCGCGAGGGTGTTGCACTTGTTACGGAAAACAATTGGAGACGAGGCCTTCTTCACAGCGATAAGAAACTATCTCAAAGAGTATAAATTTTCTACTGCCGAATTTAATCAGCTAAGAATAGAATTTGAAAAGGTGACCGGCCAGGACCTCAACTGGTTTTTTAATCAATGGTATTTAAAAGCGGGAAAACCCTCCCTGGAGATTTCAACAAATTGGAATTCACAGAACAATGAGCTCACATTGTCACTGAAACAAATTCAGGACATGAAGAAAAACCCAGTGTACAGACTTCCTATGGAGGTCGACTTTTATTTTGAAGACAAGACAACAAGGAAAAACATTATTCTTGACAGCCTGGAGCAAGAATTCAAATTTAGCTTTGAGCGGGAACCCAAACTAATCAATGTTGATGCGGAAAAATCTCTATTGCTTGAAAAGAAAGTTGAACACAAAAATACCGCAGCATGGATTTTTCAATACCGACAGGCTCCATTGTACCTGGATCGTTATGAGGCAGTGAATGCACTGGCAAAAAATTACCGTATTCAAAGTCCTGAAGCAGAAATCATTTTTCAGGCACTGGAAGATAAAAATCCAACTATCCGACTCCTCGCCTTGAGAAATGTTAAGGAGATGGCACTAAATGCACCGGAAAAAGTAAAGCCTACACTTATAAATCTTGCACAAAACGATTCCAACTCATTTGTCAGAGCCTCAGCCTATGAAGCCCTTGGTGAATACTATTCATTCAAAGAACTTTCTCCCATATTTACTCAAGCGATTCCTGACTATTCATATAATGTAGAGGCCAGTGTATTTGATATTATCAGCGAGAAAGATTATGCTCTTGCCCTGACCTTATCCGATACTTTAGAATCAGACTCCTCTTCCATTGTCTTAGGTACTCTTGCTTCGTTTTACAGTGAGCATCCTGATCTGGACAAACTTGAATTTTACAGACGAGCTTTGTTCAAAACAAGCAGCTGGTCGCAATACCGTATAGTCAATTTTTATACAACCTGGATAAGAGGCCAAAAAGAAAGTGTCATACGAGAAGGTAGCGAAGATCTCTTGTCATTAGGACTCATAACCAACAGCCGACATATCCGGAATAACTGTGCAGCATCTCTTGTACGCATTCAAAACGAACTTGACGAAAGGATTAAATCTCTTAAAAAATCCCAAACACAAAAAATATTCGATAAGGTAGATGGACAGTCGGTTAGCAGGGATGAAGTTGATCTCCTACAACTGGAATCTTTAAGCAAGGATATTGAGGTTAAAATTAAACAAATAGAAAAAAAGCACTGATCTTAACAGAACTGTCAACAATAAGTGTATAGTCTTTACGTTATCCGATTGCAAAATTCAAAGTAAATAGTAATTTTTGCTTATTGATTCAAAATCCAGACTTGCACAGCAAAATAATCTCCTCATGAAAATCTTCCTTTCTATTCTTTCGGTCACTTTCTTCCTGACTACCGTCTCAGCCCAAAACGCCACAATTAAATCCTCCGGATCATCCTCTTCCTTGGGAAGAAATATTATTGCCATCAGTCCGGTTCAGCTAATGGCCATGAAACACATCGATTCACAGGACAATTCTGACGTTGGAATATCTGTCAGCTACGAAAGGATCTCAGCCAATGAATATTTCGGATTCAAATTACCGGTTAGCTTTTCACTGAAGAGCCCATACTATTATTTTATGCCGACATTAAAAATTTATCCTTTCAAGCAAGGTCCTGTAAAATTCGCTTTTGGCCCGCAGTTTTATGTTGCAACAGGACAGTTCGAATACAGCTACACTTCCTATGACTATCCGATTACCCAAGAAATCACGCAAAAGTACGACAGGACACAGGTTGGATTTTTAATTAATACGAGTGTCAACTTTACAGTTCTTAAAAATTTATACATCGGACTCGAAACCGGACTGGGGATAAACTACTACGACAGTAATGCTGACAACCCAAAAATTAACTACGACAATTACTATTTTAAAAATGGCAACGACGGAAACTTTTATCCCGCTGTACACGGAAATTTTTCAATGGGATATCGGTTTTAATTGATTCGAATAACTTAATGCAAAATACAATCTGGCCAGAGTTTAAGTAAACAATTCGAACCGTACTACTTATCGAGCCTGATCGGAGACTCTAAAATTAACACTACCTGAGTTAGTTTCAATTCTTCAACAGATTTCCTTATTGATTAATTGTTTTGCTTATTTTGCCTCCAAAAACCAAAATGAGCAATCGCATAACTTACAATTTCCGTGGACTATCGTGGTCATCAGCATGGAGATTGTGCCTATGCATTATTTTTACCCTTTCAAATATTTTAATAAACACCCTCAATTTGAACGGGCAAAATATTTCCGATTCAACACGTGGAGCATTTGGTTTTGAAATTAAAACAACGTATGGTTTTGTAATTGCCCACAGACCTGTGCTTGAAATCCTTCAGGAACGGCACACTTATGGAATGGAATTATCGTATTTAATTCCTGCTGATGGCAGCAAATCTTTCCAAAAGAAATTTCTTTATCCGGATGTTGGATGGACATTGGCTTGGTTTAACCTCGGCAACCCAAAGCGGCTTGGTTCAGGGCTTGCGATTTATCCTTTTGTAAATTTTCCTCTCCATTTAAAAAATGACTGGCGCCTGCATTTTCGTTATGGAATCGGATTAGGTTATGTAGAGAAAGTTTTCGACGCTAAGGAAAACACAAAGAACGCCGCGATTGGAACTCATCTGAACGGAGTAATGCATTTCGATGTTCACATGGAGAAAGTCATCAGCAGGAGAACACTCCTTGAACTTGGAGCCGGAATTACGCACTATTCAAATGGAAGCACAGGAATACCTAATCTTGGAATTAATGTTGCCACTGCAAACCTAGGTCTGATTCATTACCTCGGACAAGGCAAGCCGATTTATCAAGGCAAGGATGAAATGCCAAAAGACAAGGCTCATATTCAGACATTCATTGCCGGTGCTTTCAAAAAAATCTATCCTCCGCAAGGAAAAAGATATTATGCAGGCACAATTTCTGCCAGCTATATTCATCCTATAAAAAGTAAATCTTCCTGGGGAATAGGCCTTGATTTATTCTACGACAATTCACTCATCGAACGCCTACAAAGAGAAAACAAACCCAATGTCAGCCAAAGTGACAACTACCGCCCGGGCATATTCGGCTCATACGAACTCAGACTTGGACATGTCGGAATGTTATTAAACATGGGAATATACCCTTACACAAAATGGAAAGGGGACGGAAATTTTTATCATCGAATTGGATCACGGTACTATTTCAATAATCTCTTCTTCTTAATGAACCTGAAGACACATTATGCCAAAGCAGATTTTATCGAATGGGGTGTTGGATATAGCTTCAAATGATAAATGATATTTCAATTGAATACATACGAATAAATAATTATTGCTGAACGCTACAAATGAAAAACAGAAATCTGACTTCTTCTATATATAAATGGCTGTTCACCATGACCTGCATCGTGCTTTTCAGCACTTGTCAGAAAGATCATTTATTTGACTGTTTTACCAGCACCGGAAAAACTATAACTCAATACCGTTACCTGGGAGCTTTCACGAAGATCGAATTAAAGAACTCCATTAACCTTCAACTTTACTCAGATACTACACCCTTTGTCCAAGTAACAGCAGGGGAGCATCTTGTTGACGGTATAATTACCGAGCTGGAAGGCAACACCCTTTACATCCGAAATGAAAATCGATGCAACTGGGTTCGCTCCTTTGAAAATGATTATACAGTAAAAATTGGAATGCCGGGAATCGAACATATTTCATACTATGGTTCAGGGGAAATCCGTTGTATGGATACCCTCCGTACTGCAGAATTTACATTTGATTCCTGGAATGGATCAGGCAGCATATATTTTCTGTTTAGCTGCGAGAAAACACATATCAATAACAATGCTGGAAGAACCGATATACATGCCGTCGGCAATTCCGGAGTGAGTTTTGTTTATATCCATGATACCGCATCCCTTGATGCTGATAAACTGACAACAGGATACACCTATATCAGAAACAGCAGCACAGGAGACTGCAGGATCAATGTGACAAAAGAATTGGGAGCAGAAATAAACTATGTTGGAAATATCTACTATCAAGGCAATCCCTATCAGATAGACCTTCAACGGACAGGCGAAGGACAGCTAATCAAAGAGTGACTAAAAGATCAAGCTACGTTTTCTTCATACCATTGATCGACATGAAGATGGGAGTTGGAAGAGGCTTCGACGGCTAACTCATCACATCGGTTATTCAAGGGATTGTCTGCATGCCCTTTCACCCACTTAAATTTCACTTTATGCTTACGGTAAACTTTTAAAAACCGCATCCATAGATCGGGATTCTTCTTTCCGGCAAATCCTTTCTTCTCCCAGCCAAATACCCAGGCCTTTTCCACGGAGTCTACTACGTATTTCGAATCAGAATAGATCGTAACATTCTCCCCCGGGCTTTTTAAAGCTTCCAGGCCGATGATCACGCTGAGTAATTCCATTCGATTATTTGTGGTAAGCCTGAATCCTTCAGAAAGCTCTTTGCGGAGTTTTCCAAAAATTAATATGGTGCCATAGCCTCCGGGACCTGGATTTCCTCTGGAACTTCCGTCAGTATAAATTGTAATCATAAAAACAGGTTCAGTAGAAAATTAATTAAGTTGCTTCCAGATCGTTCTTCCATTACGGTCGATGTATTCCCATTTACCATTAGAACGAACACTGGCAACACCCTGATTAAACGATGAAGCATTACTAAACTTTGGATTGATTTGAATTTTTCCAAACTTATCAATGTAAGCCCACTTGCCTTCAATCTTAACTGCAGCAAGCCCTTCTGAAAAACTTCTTTCTTCATCAGAATCTGTAACGGCATCTTCATACTGAGGATTGATAGCATACTTCCCCTCAAGATTAATAAAACCCCACTTACTACCAATTCGCACCGCAGCCACACTCCCGCTAAAATCCATTGCTTCTGCAAACTGGTAGTCAATCACGAGTTTTCCTTCTTTATTGATATAGCCCCATTTACCATTCAGTCTGACAGCTGCCAAATCTTCCTTGAAAGAATTTGCTCTTTCAAATTGAGGATTGATTACATACCGTGCTGCAGTATTTACAAATCCCCAGGCCAAACCAATTTGCACCGGTGCAAGACCATAGGAAAAATTCTTTGCCATGTTGAACTGCGGGTTAAGCACAATTTTACCTGCAGAATTAATAAAAGCCCAGGATGTAGATATCCTTACAGCTGCAAGTCCTTCCGAAAAATTATCGGCATCATCAAACTGAGGGTTAACGCTTATTTTACCTTCCTTATCTATAAAGCCCCATTTGTTCCCGGCTCTTATAGCTGCGAACCCCTCATTGAAAGATTTTACTTCAGAAAACTGTGGATTCACAATTAATTTTCCGGAAACATCTGTAAAGCCCCACATATTTCCGGTTTTGACCGGAGCTAAGCCTTCCGAGAAAACATCTGCATTTTCGAATTGAGGATTAATAAGCATTTTACCGCTGCCATCTATATAACCCCATTTATTTCCGGCCTTCACAGGATACAAAAAACTTTGTGCACTCAAAGTAAATGACAACAAAACGATTGTCATCAAAGAAATAAACTTTCTCATAACTTAATTTAATACCAGTAAATCCTGTCCGACTTTAATAAAAGCAGCGATTGCTTTGTCGAGATGATGTTTTTCATGCGCAGCAGATAATTGAACACGAATTCGCGCATTTCCTTTCGCAACAACAGGATAGAAAAACCCGGTCACATAAATTCCCTCGTCGAATAACTTCGCTGCAAAATCCTGGGCGAGCCTTGCATCATACAACATGATCGGAACAATTGGATGTTCTCCCGGTTTAATATCAAAGCCAGCCTCTGTCATCTTGCTACGGAAGTAATTGGTATTCTCCCAAAGTTTATCACGGAGCGAAGTTGTTTCACTCAACATATTGATAACTTCAATGGAAGCTCCAACTATTCCGGGAGCGAGAGAATTCGAAAACAGATACGGACGTGAACGTTGCCGTAGAATATCAATAATTTCTTTATGACCGGAAGTAAAACCTCCCATAGCACCACCTAAGGCTTTTCCTAAAGTCCCTGTAATAATATCAATACGACCTATGACATTATGATGCTCATGTGTTCCTCTGCCTGTCTTCCCCATGAAACCTGAAGCATGGCATTCATCAATCATGATCAGCGCTTTATATTTATCAGCGAGGTCGGCAATCTTATCCAGTTGTGCAATAGTTCCATCCATACTGAAAACTCCATCAGTAACTATCATACGGTGACGAAGATTCTGTGTTTCCTTCAGGATCTTCTCTAGTTCTTCCATGTTGTTATGCTTGAAACGAAAGCGTTGCGCTTTACACAGACGGACACCATCAATTATGGAAGCATGATTCAACTCGTCACTGATAATCGCATCCTGCTCATTTAACAACGGCTCGAAAACCCCTCCATTGGCATCAAAAGCTGCAGCATATAATATTGTATCCTCTGTTCCCAAAAAATCAGAAATCTTTTTCTCAAGGATTTTATGGATATCCTGTGTTCCGCAAATAAATCTTACTGAAGACAAACCATAACCATGTGAATCTATGGCCTTCTTTGCTGCTTCAATAACTTTGGGATTTGATGAAAGTCCTAAATAGTTATTTGCACAAAAGTTTACAACTTTTTTCCCGTTTGCGACGATGTCTGCTCCTTGTGGAGATGAAATTATCCTTTCAGTCTTAAACAAACCGGCAGATGTTATTTCTTCCAGCTCTTTTTGAAGTATTGGCTTTAGTGTAGAATACATGGCAAATTCTTTGATCCGGTCCGACTGTGACTGGAATTGTTCGATGTAAAAGTCCGAAAAAAAAATGGAATAATGGGTGAGGGTAAAAAGTGATTTTAGAAGCCTATTATCTATATTCTGATGTAATTGAGGATTGGGGTGGGTAATTTAAATGCAAGTAAAATACTAGTTGCCCTTGGTTAACTTAGCTATGACCGAACTAATTGCCACACACTTTAGGGCGTGGATAAAAAGTGCAGTACAGTTGGGCTTTAGCCACATCTGATTCTCAGTCATTAGCACTGAACAAGGATATGATTTGGCTAAAGCCAATGTCTCGGTCATCATTCTCCCACGCCCTAAAGGACGTGGCAATTGGAGAACCGCTCATCATGTTGTTTTTTTTTACGTAACTATTGCAATTTATGTGAAAGTAAAATACTAGATGCCCTTGGTTAACTTAACTATGACCGAACTAATTGCCACGCACTTCAGGGCGTGGATAAAAAGCGCAGTACAGTTGGGCTTTAGCCACATCTGATTCTCAGTCATTAGCACTGAACAAGGATATGATTTGGCTAAAGCCAATGTCTCGGTCATCATTCTCCCACGCCCTAAAGGACGTGGCAATTGAAGCCAAAATCAACCAATTTATTTAGAATTAAATTTAGAGATATTATTGGCCTTCAAAAATTCGTCATATTCATCTTTAAAACTTTTTCTCTTATGATGCTCTTCTTGATTAAGAATATAAGCACGAACTTTATCAAGAGCTGAATGACTAACTGACAAAGCAATATATTCATCTTGCCAGGCGAACTTTGTCTTTAACAGTTTATTGTTGTTCACCCAAAAGGAGGACTCCCCCTTAATCAACATTGCAATCTTAGATATCGTTTGTTCTTTGCCCAGAGAAACAATGAGATGGATGTGCTCCGACACGCAATTTATAGTGTCAATATAAATGCCTTGCTTGAGGCTATTCGACTTAATATGGCCTAACAATTGAGGCTTTAGCTCCTTACTAATTGTATGTTCCCGGTTTTTTGTTGCCCAAATAAAATGGATCAACACGTTGGTATATGGCATAGCGACATTAGGTTAAAACATGCAAATCAAATTTCAAATCAACTCATAAACCTTCCCCGGCAAGGATCTCAACACACCGGAAAACTCAAGCTGAAGAAGTATAGACGAAACTTTACTCACCGGCATGCCGGCTTTGATTGACAGCAAATCAATGGCCACTATGCCTTCTTCCTTTAAAATAGAAATGATTCTTTGTTCTTCAGGATTGAGGTCTAGAAACAGATCGAGCTGCTTTTTAATTTTTTTTAGCTTCTCCTCTTCTTCAATGTCCCAATTCATAGCCCGGGCTATATCATCTGCCGATGTAACAAGTGTGGCTTTGTTTTCTCGAATAAGATGATGACAACCCTGAGAAAATAAATCCTTCACTCTTCCCGGAAAAGCAAAAACATCACGGTTATATCCGTTTGCAATTTCTGCAGTGATTAACGCTCCTCCCTTTACTCCCGATTCAATCACAATCGTGGCATCACACATACCTGCTACAATTCTGTTGCGTGCCGGAAAGTTTTCACGATCAGGTTTAGTTCCACTTGTGTATTCAGTGAGTATGCCACCGTGCTTGATCATCTTTTCTGCTGTCGATGTGTGCTCATAAGGATAAATTCTGTCTAAACCATGCGCAGTTACCGCCACTGTTGGAATCTGATGTAGTGTGGCGGCACGATGCGCAATTATATCGATTCCGTAAGCCAGGCCACTTACGATGAGCACATCATATTTCAACAAATTTTCTACCAGTGATTCTGTCAACTCTCTTCCATAGGGACTATACTGCCTTGTTCCGACTATGGCCACCACCCGATTTGCATTCAAGTCAAATGTGCCTTTGAAAAAAAGCAAGATTGGCGAGTCTTCACAATTTTTCAATCGTGCAGGATATTCTTTGTCCAAATAAAAAAGTGTTTGTATTGAATGTTTCCTGATGAATGCAAGCTCCTTATCTGCTTTTGCCCAAAGCTCTTTTGAATGAATACCGTTTGCCTTCTCCGGACCAATCCCGGGAATTTTTTCCAGCTGCGACTTTGGTATTTGGAAAATCTGCTCTACTCCACCACAATAACTGACAAGTATACGAGCCAGAACCGGTCCAATACCGGGTAGCATATTTAAGGCAATCTGATACTTCAGTAGTTCATCACCATTATTCAAAAGAATCCTTTCTCCTTACCATGTATACGCTGTTAATCAATACTAAAATACTGGCCTTGAAAAGGCCTGAATTTCGCCTTGAAAATCTAATTCTGTAATGCATATATTGATTATTCTTACCTTTCTGCTCTGCTGATTCAGAGAAATAGTCTCTCCAAATTATTGTGCAAGAATACACAGACAAATACTAGCCTGCAATCCAATATATGCTGAAAAAAATCTACCCCTTCCTGCTATTTTTCATAATACAATATCCTGCTTATTCACAACAAGCAACTCTTAGCGGAAAAGTCACGTCGGCTAACACGAAAGAAGCTCTTCCGGGTGCTTCTGTATTTATTGACGGAAAGGCTTTGACAGTTACTGATGAAAATGGAATTTATTCTATCATCATCAACTCCGGAAAACATGAGTTGAGCTTTCGTTTTATTTCATTCATTGATAAAAACATTTCAATCGAATTGATCTCAAATGAAAAAAGAGAATTGAACATTGCCTTGAACGAATCGAGCCGTGAATTAAATCTGGTGGTCGTGAGTGCAGGTAAATTTGAGCAAAAGTTGGAAGAGGTTACCGTCTCCATGGAAGTTATTAAACCAAAACTGGTTGAAGACCGGAACATCACCAGCATGGACGATGCCCTTCAATATGCCGGGGGAGTTTCAATCATTGACGGACAGGCGAATATTCGTGGAGGAAGCGGATGGAGTTATGGCGCAGGAAGCAGAGTGACAATACTTGTTGATGACCTTCCACAACTTACGGCTGACGCGAATGATACTAAGTGGAGTTTCCTGCCGGTTGAAAATCTGGAACAAATTGAAGTAATAAAAGGAGCTTCTTCAGTACTTTTTGGCTCATCTGCCTTGAATGGCGCTATCAACATCCGGACCGCCTACCCGAAAGAAAAGCCACTCACTAAAATAACAACCTTTACAGGCGTTTACGATCATGCCAATTTCACTATCAATGACACCACATACAAAGCAGACTGGTGGGGAAGTATTCCACAATACTATACCGGGTTAAATTTCCTTCACAGCAGACAAATAGGCCGGCTTGATCTGGTCGTAGGAGGAAATATGTTTTATGATGAAGGTTTTCGTCAAGGAGAATACGAACAACGAATGCGAATCAATAGCAATCTAAGATACAGATTCAAAAAAATTGAAGGGCTTTCTGCCGGAGTAAATGTCAACAGCATGAGGACAGAAGGTAGTTTGTTTTTCCTGTGGAAGAATGATACCACAAGCTCATATATTCCTGCGGTAAACACGTTAAGCGACTATACAACCTTCAGAACAAATGTTGATCCTTTCATCACATATTTTGACAAGAAAGGAAATACACACAAAGTCCGGACACGCTGGTTCAACACAACCAATCAGAATAATACCAATCAGGAATCGAAAGCAGATTTATACTATGGCGAATACCAATACCAACATCGATTTAAAAACAACCTGACAGTGACTTCAGGGCTTGTTGAACAAATTTCAAAAGTCCGAAGTGAACTTTATTCAGATCATGAAGGAAGACAACTGGCATTGTATGCACAGGGAGACTACCAATGGAAAAGATTGTCAATTTCATTAGGAGGACGAGTGGAGCAAAACAAACTTGATACAATTACAGATGACTGGAGACCTGTATTCCGTTCCGGCATCAACTTCAGGCTACTCAAAGCAACACATCTAAGAGCCTCCTATGGTCAGGCTTACCGTTACCCGTCGATAGCCGAGAAGTTTATTTATACTTCCGTAGGAGGAATCATCATTTATCCCAACTATGAACTGGGAGCTGAAAAAGGATACAGTCAGGAGATTGGCCTTCGTCAGGGATTCAAAATTTCTTCATGGAATGGCTTTCTGGATATAGCCGGATTTGAAAACCGATACAATAATATGATTGAGTTCAGCTTCGGCGCCTGGGATGTTTTCACTGCTCCTTCTGGAGGTTTCGGATTTAAAGCTTTAAACGTAGGAGATATTCGCATTCGCGGAATAGAACTTTCTTTCTTGGCGCAAGGAATGATATTCAATACAGTGAAGACAACTATTTCCGGCGGCTATACATACATTGACCCCAGACAACTTTCCTATGATAGTTTGTACGTAGCTAAAATTGGCGTGAGCAATATTATGGGAACTGATTCAAGCAACTTCCTGAAATATCGTTACAAAAATTTAGTAAAGGCAGATGTCGAATTTGAATGGAAGATGGTTTCTGTGGGATTGAGCATGCGCTATCACAGCAGGATGGTGAATATCGACAAAATTTTCACTAGCGATATACTTGACTACTCATTTGCTCCCGGACTGGGAATCGGGCATTACAGAGAATACAAAACATCCGGCGATGCTGTATTTGATCTCCGCAGTTCTGTGCAACTACTTAAAAACATTCGGGTCTCTTTTATTGTTAAAAATTTATTCAATCACCTATATATGGAACGACCAGCCGATATGCAACCGCCACGAATTTTTGTGCTACAGGCTGGATTGACGCTTTAAGATAAGTAGCCTTAAAGAAAATGTAGAACAATGTTTACAAACGAAAGCTTTTCCTTCTTACTTTTGAACTAATGAAAATACTTGGAATCATCCCTGCACGCTTCGGCTCTACACGTTTTCCCGGTAAGCCATTAGTTGATATCGACGGAAAGAGCATGATTCAACGTGTATACGAACAATGCATCAAATCCAAACGCTTATCAAAAGTGGTTATTGCCACTGACGACGATCGAATCTTTAATCATGTCCGGGAATTTGGCGGAAACGCTGCAATGACATCTCCCCAGCATCAAAGTGGCACCGATCGTTGCGCTGAAATTTTAAAACAGGAAGCTGCCGGTGAATGGAATGTCGTTATCAATATACAAGGCGACGAACCATTTATACACCCAGACCAGATAGACTTGCTCTGTGCTACCTTCGATTCTACTGACACACAAATCTCTACCTTAATTAAAAAGATTACATCACCCGATGAACTGTTCAACCACAATAATGTAAAAGTGGTAATGAACAAGAAAAACGAAGCGATATATTTCAGCAGATCACCGATTCCTTACAATAGAAATTTTCCTGAACAAGAATGGATAAAGCATTCAAGCTATTATAAGCATATAGGTATATATGGTTACCGTAGCGATATCCTGCTTGAGATCGCTGAATTGGCAAAAACAAATCTTGAAATTACCGAATCGTTGGAACAACTGAGGTGGATTGAAAATGCCTATACCATCAAAGCGGCAATTACATCACTCGAAAGTATAGCCATCGATACACCTGAAGATTTAGCTAAAGTCAAGAGCAGCTAAATTTCACCGGGAAATCTTTTCCTTAAAAATTATTTTACTCTTTTTACCTCGACCATCCAATCCCATGGGTATGGGTCACGTAACCATTTAGGCGGAGAATCTATTTCAGTTTCCCAGTCATATTCTACTCTTTCAATAGCCTGAATTTGAAATGATGAATCGTGAAAGAGAGAGAACAATTCCGGGAATTTATAATGCTTGGTAGGCGCATCATTAATATATACAATTCCTTCTTCCAGTTCATTTCGTCTCTCACTGGCCAAATGCATTAATTCAGTTTGGGGAATGTCCGAAATCGTCAATCCTTCTTTGTTATATAAATCAATAAGGCGCCATGTTGAAAGCGACATGGACTCAAACGCTGGGAGCACGAAAATAGCTGTCCCGTTCTTATTGAGCATGCTTAAGGCATTTGCAAGGATCCGATAGTTTCTTTTGTTGTTTCCTGAAATGGCAACATTGCAACAAATGAGAAAATCAGTAGGCGCCAGGTCAACTTTGGCCAAGGCTAGATCCAATCTTTTAAAAGTAACATTTTCAGGAGCAATTTCCTTTGCCCTGTCAATACACTTTCTTGAAATATCGACAGCAATAATCTGACCGAACAAAGGAGATAATAAGGGCAATGCATTTCCTATACCACAGCCAAAATCAATTATAACTTTGTCTTTGTCGGCATGATTCTTTACATATTTTTTGAGAACGCCTTTGTTGTCATTATGATAAACATTAAATACATCTTCTTCATATGTATCGGCATTTTTGTCCCAAATTATCCTGTCGTTCATAATGAATGGTTTTATCAATGATTATCTCTTCAAACATAACAATACAATCAACAGAATTTAGACCACACGAAGAAATCAATTAACAATCTAAATGTTGGTATTGGATTAAAATAACCGAAATATCGATAGAGATGCAGGAATCGGATGGAATTTAATTCGCAAAATAAAATTTAAACAAGTTTCCTTTAGAACTAAACAAAAGAAGCTATTAATGTATCCGGACAAATTTGTAAATTTATTCGATAATAACTCGTCGGATATTAAAGGAAAAATCCGAAAAATTTAATTTTCAGGTCAGATGAAAAATCAGACATGAAAGAAAATATCGCCATGAAAAATATTCTAATTCTATTTGCATTCATTTCAATTGCCGGCCTTACAAAATCGCAGACAAGCTACTTCCCTCCTCTGTCCGGAACTACATGGGATACTTTATCACCCGGCTCTCTTGGCTGGTGTCAGGATAAAATTGACAGCTTGCTTGATTATATCGGTGACAATAACTCAAAAGCTTTTATCTTACTGATCGACGGAAAAATTGTGCTTGAAAAATACTACGACAATTTTACAATAGACAGTTTATGGTACTGGGCTTCTGCAGGTAAAACAGTAACATCATTCATGACCGGAATCGCGCAACAGGAAAATTATTTATCCATTACAGATACCACTTCCAAATATCTCGGACAGGGATGGACAAATTGTACATCAATGCAAGAAGATAAAATCACTATTTGGAATCAGCTTACGATGACAAGTGGATTGGACGATGCGGGAGGAGATCCTTACTGTACAGATGACACTTGCTTAAATTATCTTGCTGATGCCGGAACCCGATGGGCATACCATAATGCGCCATATACTTTGCTTGACGGTGTAATTGAAAACGCGACCGGACTGACACTTAATACGTACACCACCCAAAAATTAAAAAACCCTACAGGGATGACGGGCTTTTTTCTTCAAACCGGCTACAACAATGTATATTTTAGCACAGCAAGGAGTATGGCAAGATTTGGTTTGTTAATTCAAAACCGAGGCAACTGGGATGGGAATCAAATCATGACTGATACAAGCTATTTCAATCAGATGATCAACACATCCCAATCTTTGAATAACTCTTATGGATACTTGTGGTGGCTGAATGGAAAATCCTCATTCATGGTACCGCAATCACAGCTGGTATTTCCAGGCTCACTAAATCCAAGTGCTCCGCCTGATATGATTGCAGCACTGGGATTGAACGGTCAGTTTATCAATGTGGTTCCAAGCATGAACCTTGCCTACATCCGAATGGGAAATGCACCCGGGCAAGGAGAAGTACCCTTGTTTTTTAATGATACGATTTGGCAAAAACTAAATGAAGTAATGTGTTCTACTTCATCAATTGAAAATAGCCTGGAGAAAAATAATATTAAAGTGTACCCTAACCCATCATATGGAATAAGCATGATCGAAGTCCCGGGCCAAGAGTTTGAAACAACTCTTTCAGATAATCTCGGTAGAATTGTCTATTCCAACAAAAGCTGCTTTGCTAAACTTGAATTGGACACTAGAATGTTTCCTGCAGGAATATATCACGTTCGTATCATAACGAG
>Ga0138256_10003643_pt1 | contig 16341 bp, 14 predicted proteins | sample KNB2016incub_MG_FD_105486 | JGI IMG/M metagenome (GOLD analysis project Ga0138256, IMG submission 105486) | Active sludge microbial communities from wastewater in Klosterneuburg, Austria - KNB2014incub_MG | ecosystem: Engineered > WWTP > Activated sludge > Unclassified | place: Austria... | reverse complement strand
CGTGTTACTCACCCGTTTGCCACTTTACTCATTCCGAAGAACTTTCTCGTTCGACTTGCATGTGTTAGGCATGCCGCCAGCGTTCGTTCTGAGCCAGGATCAAACTCTCCAAGCTATTTACGTTTAACGCTTTTGTTATTCAAATTCGTTCAAATTTTTTTTCGATGTTACTTAGTCTTTAGAAAATAAAAACTAAGGAATTTACTTTTTTCTTCTCTTTGCTTTAAAAATTTTGTTTCCCTATAAAAGGAAACAAAAAGCATATATCGTTAATTAAATTTTTAAAGAATCAAACTCTTGGTGGAGATGACAGGGTTTGAACCTGCGACCCCCAGCGTGCAAAGCTAGTGCTCTCCCAACTGAGCTACATCCCCAAGTTTTGAAATGTAGGATCGAATTTATGACACAATTTTATTAATGTCAATATTTTATTTCACTTACCCAAATAAAAAATTTTTGAAATTCAGGGTTGTTTTTAATTCTCGCCCTCCCTATGTAAACTTTCACAAAAGGTTGCTTTTGAATTTCTTTTAAAAAAGAAAAGGCCAACCCCTCTTTATTTGGAATCATAACATCAAAAACACCCCCGCCTGGGACTATTTTGGCCAATTCTTTACTTTCACTTGTAAGAGAATTCACAGCTTTGTACATTCCTAGCAATTCAGAAATCTTTTTCATGTCTGATTGAAAATCATTTGGATTTAAAAAAATTCGGTATATCTTAGTTGCCCCTCCAAAAGAATCCCTATAACTTTCAAAAGATTCTTCCGTCTCAGAAGACCATAAAATATCCGTTTCTGGGTCATAATCTATTTGACCTATGTTTAAAATCTCATCCTCTGCTTTTTCAAATTTTAAAAACTGATCTGAATAGAACTCTGTATCAGTAGGGTCAATATCATTTTCTTTAAATAAAATTTTTGGAACAAAATTAAAAAAAGAAGGACGATAAATTGCAATTTTATTTTTAAGATCCTCTTCAAAATACCTTGCAACTATCTTAGTAAAATGAACACAACAAAAAATAATTAAAAAAATCCAAAGAGGAGAGAGGTAAATCAATATCTTTTTAATCAAAGTATTTTTATCATTTTTTTCTATTTCTTCTCTTTTTATATTTTTTTTCTGTTCTGTTTTTGTTTCTAATTTAGAATAGATTTCTCTCCAATTTTCAAAAAGACTTATTTCCAAAGAGGAAAGAATATCATCTTCTACTATTCCATTTTCTATATCCTTGATTCCTGTGTTTTTAACTATGTAGGAATACAAATCACCTTTTTGAAAATCTTCACACAAAATATAAGAATAGAAGAAATTTTCAATTTCTTCTATTCTTTCCGGATATTTATCCGATAAAATTCCACGTAAAACAAAAACTATTCTTTTATATGCCACTCCAGATAGCAAAGAACATTCCTGTAAGGATACTTTCTTTTTAAAAAACAAATATAAAATAAACTTATCTCTAAGCCATAAAAACCATGTTTTAACAGTATAATTTTTCGATAATTGTTCACATAAAGAAATTTTTTTAAAAATTTCTTCCAGAGAAAGGGCCTCACAAAAAACTATTTGCCAAAAACGATCAAATTCCTTGGAATATTTTCCATGCCACGTTAACTCATACACATTGATTCCTGACCAAGTAAAAAAATCTTGTTGATCTTCTAACGTAAAAACATGGCTCATGGCATTTTTTTCCACTGAATAAGATTCATTTAGAAACAGTATAATAGGAGGCATGAACGATTTAAAGATAAATCAACTAACAAGACACAAAGAAGCAGAGATTTCAAAGCAAGAATCGGAAATAAAAAAGAATAATTTGTCTCATAAAGAAGCGCTAAGCACTATCCAAAAAGAACAAGAAAAAAAAGTAGAAATGCTCAAAAAAATATACAAAGACCAATACAACAATCTAGAAACAGAGCTTGAAAAGAAATTAAAAAAAATTCAATATCAACATTCAGAACTTTTTCAAAAAGAAAAAAGTAGGCTCGAAGAAGAACTAAAAGTTTTAAAATCCTCTATAAAATCTCAAAGTCATGAAGTAATTACAGCTCATCAAGAAAGAATGGAAACAATGAAGGAAGAACAAAAGCAGCAACTAGATCTTGCAAGACAGAAATTCTTAAAAGAAAAAAACAAATGGGAGGCACCATAACTATATGAAAAAAGAAAATTCTCTTTTTATTGACGGAAAAAAACAGGCAGTAGAAATATTAAAGCTACTCTCTCTTGAAGAAAAAACTAGAATTTTAAATAATATCAGCGCTGTTAACGCCTCTCTTGCAAAAGAACTTGAAACAAAATCTCTCTCTCTTGAGGCCCTTTGTGATTTCTCTTCTTCAAAAGTTAACCTCTTAATCAAAGATTTACCTGATCAAATTATTGGCCTTGCTCTCAAAAAAGTCCCTCTGTCAGTTCAAAAAAAAGTTTTAAGAAAAATAGAAGCAAATAGGGCCGAAAGAATCTATCAAACTCTCGTCTTTTTTGATTCTGCAGATTCTGATCTTATTACAAAGGCCTATGAAAAAGTAATGTTAGAATTTATTGAAAAAATTCAAGCACTTGAATATACAATCAACTAGATCTCACAAGGCACAAGATATTCAGAGTAAAATTTCTTTTCTGCTCCATTAGAAAAACGAATTGTTACCTTTGCCTCTGTCCCTATTCCTTGAATCTTTAAAATCTTTCCTTTTCCATAAAGAGGGTGTTCAACCCACTTCCCAATAGTTTGTTTTTCTTCTATTTTCTCTTCATCTTCATCTTCGTCAGACATTACTTTTTTTTTATTTCCTACGTGTTTTATATATCGAGAAGGAATTTCTTTTATAAAGCGACTTGCTCCATTATAATTTTGTTGTCCATACATTCCACGACACTCACTATAACTAATATTAAGGCCCTTCATGGCCCTTGTCATGGCCACATAGAATAATCTTCGTTCTTCTTCTAGCTCATGCCCTATCCCATAAAGAGATCTTGCAGAAGGAAAAACATTTTCCTCAACACCTGTTAAAAACACATAAAAAAATTCAAGGCCCTTGGAAGCATGAATTGTCATTAAAGAAACTTCTTTTTCTTTTTTTTCTCCCTCATCCCTAATGTTGGCCAATCCATCCAAAGATAAATTTTCTAAAAATCCCCCAAGAGACACCCTTTCTGTTTTTTCACAAAATTGTTCTATCGCACGTCTAAATTCTTGTATATTTTCTAAACGTGATTTTAACTCCACTGCCTTAAAATTTTTAAGATACTGAGAGTAATCAAGGTTTTCGTATAAATAATCAAACACCCTCAAGAGACTTGAAGGTTGTTCTTCTAATATTTTTTGACAATTTTTAATAAGAGAAACAAAGGTACGCAACGACTGTTGTATTTTAGGCGTTAATTTTAACTCTATTTCACAAGAACTCTCACTAACTGTTACCCATAAAGAAAGATTATGTTCTAAAGCATATCCCTCTAGCTTCTTTATCGTAAGTGTCCCAATTCCTCGTGTAGGAATATTAATAACACGAACAAGAGATAACGAATCATTAGGGTTATAAATTACTTGCAAATAAGAGAGTATATCTTTTATCTCTTTACGTTCATAAAATCTAATACCGGCCACAATCCTATAAGCAATCTTTTTTTCCCTTAAGGCATCCTCTAATAATCTTGATTGATAATTATTTCGATAAAAAATTGAGATTTCATAGGGGTCTTCACCTTTCTTCAAAAGATCTGAAACCCTTTCTGCCACCCAACGGGCCTCTTCAAAATCAGAAAAATGGCCAGCAACCACGATAGGAGTTCCTTCCTCATTCTCTGTCCATAATTTTTTAGGGCGTCTATACTGATTATGAGCGATAACCTCTGAAGCCGCTTGAATAATTTGTTGTGATGATCTGTAATTTTGTTCTAACAAAAATTCTTTATACTCAGGAAAAGTAAGGGAAAAATCTTGAAAATTTTCAAAATTTGCTCCTCGCCATGAGTAAATTGTCTGATCTTCGTCTCCTACAACACAAATTTTTTTCTTTAAAGAAGCAAGAGAAGAAATTAGTAAAAATTGGGCCCTATTAGTATCTTGGTATTCATCAACCAAAATATACTCATATTTTTCTTGATATCCTTTCAAAATATCCGGATATTCCCCAAATAACTGCAATACTCCTGTAATTAGGCCTCCAAAATCAACTGCATTAGATTTTAACAGCTCCGCTTCAAAAGAAACAAAAAAAGGCCAAAGCTCTGATTGTGTTAAAGCATGCCATATTTCTTTTTCTTCTTTTTTTTCCAAAGACAATCGATTTCGCTTATCCCAATCAAGATGAGTCCAATATCCTTTGTTTTTGCAACTTTCAATAAAATCAAGTAATTCTTGTGGGTTAATTTGACCTCTTTGCGAAGATAAAACTTGTTTGGCCAACGCCTTCGTCTCAGAATCTGTATAAATAGTAAAATTTTTTGATAATCCAAGTGCCTGTGCATGGGCACGCAATACTCGGACACAAAAACTATGAAAGGTTGTAATCAAAGGTGTGTATGTCCCTTCTATCTTTTGAGAAATTCTTTCCTGCATCTCTTTTGCGGCCTTATTAGAAAACGTAAGACCAAGGATACGAGAAGGAAAAATATTTTTTTCAGAAATTAAATAGAGAACTTTTTCAATAATGGCCCTAGTTTTTCCAGATCCCGCTCCTGCTGAAATTAACATTGGCCCTTCACAATAAAGCACGGCCTTTTCTTGGGCCTTATTAAGATGTTTCATTTATTTAAGTAACCTTCTTCTTGTCTTATTCTACCGTGACTGATTTTGCTAAATTTCTTGGACGATCCACATCATGCCCCTTAAATCTTGCCATATAATAAGCAAAAAGCTGGTTTATGACGTTAACGTAAAGAGGAGAAAGATCTTCTGAAAGATCTGAAAAGTCTACTGTAATAAAATGGTCGAAATTAGATTCTAAATCTTCTTCCTGAGCAATCGCCACAACAACTCCTTGGCGGGCCTTAATCTCTGCAATTGTTACTAAATTCTTATCTTTAAGCACCCTCGGAACATAGGAAATATTCACCATTTGATCATCCACTAAGGCCAATGGCCCATGTTTTAACTCTCCTGAGGCATACCCTTCTGCATGTACATAGGCCACTTCTTTTAATTTTAACGCCCCTTCTAAAGCAATCGCATAATAAGGGCCTCGCCCTGTAAATAAAAATCCTTTCTTCCCATGAAGAGATTCGGCCAATTTTTTAACAGAAGCATCCCTTGATAAAATATCAATCATTTTTTCTTTCAAGAGCAACAATTGATGTGTTTTTTCTTCTCTTTGCTCTGATGTTTCTAATCTCTTGGCCATCCCTAATATTAAAAGAAGGCCAACTAAAGACATATTCGTAAACGCCTTTGTGGAGGCAACACCATTTTCAGGCCCTGCAAAAATACAAAATGAATAATTTGTTTCTCTATAAATTGCAGATCCTTCTACATTCACAAGTGAAAGTGTTTTTATTCCCTTTTCTTTGCACATTTTTAAGGCCGCAAATGTATCTGCCGTTTCTCCCGATTGACTTAAAAATAAAGCAATATCCTCTGCCCTAACAGGATAATTACCATAACGAAATTCGTGGGAAAGATGAACAAGGCAAGGAATTTTTAAATATTCATGACAAAAAAATTGAATCAAAAGCCCTGCATGATAAGATGTTCCACATCCAAAAATATGCAAAGAAGACGTTTCTTTTAACAAAGATCGTATTTCTCGAAGTTGAGATAAAAATTTATCTTGTATCGCTCCTGCAACTAAATAGCGATTGATAAGTGTTTGAACGAGAGAAGGTTGCTCAAAAATCTCTTTTAAGGTGTAGTATTCAAAATCACCCAAAGAAGAATGCTCATATTCTAACCCAAGCTTCATCCCTTGGGGCCGAGGAATAATATTTCCCTTTGAATCTAAAAAACTCATTCTGTTTTCTGAAGCATTTAAATGACAAATGGTGGCATCCTCAGGAAAATAAACTTCCTCGCAGTTTTCCACTAGTACATAAGGATCAGAGGCAACCCATAAGGTATTCTGATGAGTTCCTATACCACAGACAAGTGGCACATTTCTTTTTATAGAGTAGATATCTCCATTTAATTTATTAAGTACGACAAAAGCACAATTTCCTTTAATAGAAAAAAAGGCCTTTAATAATCCTTTGATAGGGTCATTTTCTTCTTCAAAACAATACTGTAAAAGATGTATAAAACTTTCGGTATCTGTTTCAGAATAAAAGCAAACCCCTTTTTCTTTTAATTCTTTCTTTAGTTCAGTTGCATTTTCGATAATCCCATTATGGACACAAGCAAAATCTTTTGAATAATGAGGATGAGCATTAAGCTCTGTAATCCCTCCATGTGTGGCCCAACGAGTATGGCCGATCGCTGTCTTGGCCATTGGATTTGGAAGGCCTATTTTTTTTTGTAAATTTTCAATTTTTCCAATACTTTTAAAAATTTCATAACTACCGTCCTCTAAAAAAGAAAAAAGGCCTGCAGAATCATATCCACGGTACTCTACTCTTTTTAGGCCTTGTAAAACTCTAGACACAACATTTTCTTGACCAATAAGACCAACTATTCCACACATTTTATTTTTTCCTTTTTTTATAATTTGGTTTAATTTTTTGAGGAGTTCGAGAGATAGCAAAACTTCCTTCTGGCAAAGATTGGACAAGAGTTGTCCCTGCGGCCACTAAGCAATCATCTCCTAATCTAATAGGGGCCACAGCTTGAGTATCTGAACCAATAAAACATCTCTTTCCAATAACCGTTTTATGTTTTTTTTCTCCATCGTAATTGCAAGTAATAAACCCACAACCAATATTAGAGTCTTCTCCAACCTCAGCATCCCCTATATAGCTCAAATGAGAAACTTTTACGTTGTTTTCTAAATTAGCTTTTTTAATTTCTACAAAATTTCCAACTTTAACTTCTTCCTGTAAAACCGAATCAGGCCGTAATCTCGCAAAAGGGCCTACACTTGATCTTGCCCCTACTTGTGAATTTTCTAAGGAAGAAAATTCTAAGATTTTAACTTCTTCTTCTATTACAGAATTTTTAATCACAGCATAAGGGCCAATGCTACAAGAACCCCCAATCACAGTGTCCCCACTAAGATGGGTTCCTGCATGAATGGTTGTCTTAGATTTTATTGAAACAAAAGGGCCTATATAAACAGTTTCAGGCATTAAAATCCTCACTCCCTGCTGTTGCAAAGAGGAAAGAAAGCGTTTTCTTAGAATTGTTTCGCAACAAGAAAGTTGCTCTAAGGTATTAACTCCCAAAAAATCCTCAGATTCTTTAAATGAAAGAATATAAGAATGAGAAGATTTTTCAATCAAATCAGTTAAATAAATTTCTTTTGTAAGAGGAGAAGGTGTTAAAGAAAAGAGAAATTTTTTTAAAAATGAACTTTTAAATATATAAATTCCTGCATTTACTTCTTTTATTTCTTTTTCTTCCCTAGAGGCCTCTTTTTCCTCTTTTATGCGTATTTCTCCCTGATTTCCTCTTACAATTCTTCCAAAGCCTTGTGGATTTTCTGCTATAAAAGAAACCCCTACGGCCTCAAATGCCCCCTCTTCTTGCCTTTCCATCAATTGACTAAAAACATCTTTTTTTAATAAAGGAGTATCACCACAAGAAACAATAACAGTTTCATAGTCTTCCAAGAGCTGAGGGTATTGTTGTACGGCACATTGAAGAGCATGTCCTGTCCCCAATTGTTTCTCTTGATATACCTCTATACAAAGTTCTTTTAATTTTTTTTCTTCTAGTGCCAAAGAAAGATGCTGAGAAACCTCTTCTTTTTTATGCCCTAAAATAGGAAATAAAGCATTCCCTTTCAATAAGTAAGGAAAGATTGGTTCTAAGACCCAATCAATCATTTTCTTCTCAAATAAAGGGGCCAAAGGTTTTGGACACTCTAGGCCCAGACGAGTTCCTTTCCCTGCGGCCAAAAGACAAAAAGCAACTTTTTTACTAGACATTGAAAGATTTTATCGAGTTTTTTAAAGTACTGCAAAATTTTCCCGATAGTGATCTTAAGAAAAAATTACCTACCAAGGAAACGAGGGAAGGATACTTTTATGAGTACAAATTTTGATGGAGACATGATTCAGTTTCAGGAAAATCTCCCGCTGCTTTCATTAAGGGATATGGTTATTTACCCTTATATGATTATTCCTTTATTTGTTGGCCGAGAGGCCTCTTTAGCAGCAGTAGAAGATTCTTTAAACAATCATAATCGGCTTATTTTTCTTTCAGGGCAAAAAGATATCTTTGCAGAACACTCTACCCCAGAAGAAATTTACGGTATTGGCACTGTTGCTATTATTATGCGAATGAAAAAGCTTAATGATGGAAGAGTAAAAATTCTTGTACAAGGCCTTTTTAAGGCAAAAATTGAATCTTTTTTGGCCTCAGGGCCTCACTACAAAGTAAATCTATCACAGTTACAAGATTTACCTCTTGCTGACAGAGGGCCTCAATCCTTTAGCTTACTAAAAGACATTAGGCAAAAATTAGAGCAACTTCTCAATCTAGGAAAAATGATCACCCCAGATCTGTTGATGATCTTAGATGACATTGAAGACCCAGGGCGTTGTGCTGATTTAATTGCTGCTAATCTCAATTTACACATGAAAGAGGGCCAAACTCTCCTTGAATGTCTTGACCCTATTACTCGATTAGAGCAACTTTCTCTTATTCTAGACAAAGAAATAGAAATTTTAAAATTACAAAAAAATCTTTCCAATATTAAAAAAGATTCTTTTTCTTCCCTCAAGCATGATTTTTCTTCTTCTCCCCACACTGAAGAATCTCTTATTGAAGATGAATTTAAAGAATTAAAAGACAAAATTAAACAAGCAAAAATGCCAGAAAACACTGAAAAAGAGGCCTTAAAGCAATTAGGTCGCTTAGAAAAAATGCATCCAGATTCTTCTGAATCTAATATTCTAAGAACTTATCTTGATTGGATGGTCGATCTTCCTTGGTCACTTCAATCTGACGAGTCTCTTGATCTTGAGAATGCTTCTAAAATTTTAAATGAAGATCATCATGATTTAGAAAAAGTAAAAGAAAGGATTCTAGAATATTTAGCAGTACGACAACTTAAAGGGGCCAAAATGAAAGGCCCTATCCTTTGTTTTTCAGGGCCTCCTGGAGTAGGAAAAACTTCTCTTGGAAAATCTATTGCAAGGGCCACAGGCAGAAGTTTCATTCGTATTAGTCTTGGTGGAGTAAAAGATGAAGCGGAAATTCGAGGGCATCGTCGCACTTATGTAGGCTCAATGCCTGGAAGAATTATTCAAGCGATGAAGCAAGCCAAAACCAATAACCCTGTTATTTTGTTAGATGAAATTGATAAAATGGGTGCAGACTATAAGGGTGATCCTTCCAGTGCTTTACTAGAAGTTTTAGACCCAGAACAAAATAATAGTTTTAGAGATCATTATCTTAACGTTTCCTTTGACCTCTCTAATGTCATGTTTTTGGCCACAGCAAACGTCTTAGACCAAATTCCAGGCCCATTAAGAGATCGAATGGAAGTTATCTCTCTCCCTGGATATGGATTAGAGGAAAAAATTCTGATTTCTAAAAAACACCTTATTCCAAAACAAGTAGAAGAAAATGGTATTCCTGAAGATAAAATTATCATTCAAGATGATGCTCTCAAAAAAGTTATTAGAAATTTTACAAGAGAGTCTGGTTTAAGAAATTTAGAAAGACAAATTGGAGCACTTTGTAGAAAAGTGGCCATAAAAATTGCTCGAGGAGATCTCTCCACAACAGTCATCAAAGGTGACACTGTAGAGCAATATCTTGGAGCGGCCCTTGTTTCTAAGGAATTTGATCGACGAAAAGATGAAGTTGGAGTGGCCACAGGACTTGCTTGGACAGCAAGTGGTGGCGAATTATTGATGATTGAAGCAGAGCTTATGAAAGGCAAAGGAATTACTCTGACAGGACAATTAGGAGATGTGATGAAAGAGTCCGCTCATACAGCGGTAGGGCATCTTCGCTCAAAAAGCGAGTTATACGGCATTAACCCTGATTTATTTGAAATGAATGAAATTCATCTTCATTTTCCAGCAGGGGCAATTCCAAAAGATGGGCCTAGTGCCGGTATCACTATTGCTTCAAGTATTCTCTCCATTTTGACCAATGTTCCTGTCAGAAAAGATGTGGCAATGACAGGAGAAATCAGTTTAAAAGGAAAAGTTCTTCCAGTAGGAGGCATAAAAGAAAAAGTATTAGAGGCCATGAGATCTAATATTTATGAACTTATTCTTCCGGAAGAGAATCGAAAGGATGTTGCAGAAATATCTCCTGAGTATCAAAAGAAACTAACCTTTCATTTTGTCAGAGATTTTGAAGAAGTTGTTAAAATTGCCCTTTCAGGCACAAAAAAACCGAAAAAACTTTCGGCCGTTTCTTCCCCTTCTGCTGCATAATCTATCTGTGATAAGATAGAGAGAAGTATGATCAAAAATTCTAAGATTGTGATCATTGATGACTCTAAAATATCGCGATCTTTAATCAGAAATTATTTAGAATCTGCAGGGTATTCAGTGGCCGCTGAAGGAGAAAATGCGACACAGGCCATTCAAATTTATCAACATATGCCCATTGATCTTTTTATTTTAGATATTGTTATGCCGGAAGTGAGCGGGTTAGAACTTTTACGTGAACTTTTTGATCAAAAATACTCAGGCAAAGTTATTATGGTTTCTTCTTTATATGCTGAAGACTTTATTACTCAAGCAATTTCTCTAGGAGCAAGTGAGTATTTAAAAAAGCCCTTAGACAAAAAAAGCTTTTTGGATTCTGTTGAAAAAATTCTTCATATCAATCTTGCGGATAAGGATAGATAATGTTTTTTATGATTCGTTTTGGTTTTTATTTTCTTTTTATTTTTTCAATTTTAAGCATCCCTGTGGGTAAAAGACCTTTATTTAATTTACTTCATGAGGCCACGGCCCCTGTTGTCTCTCAGATCTACTCTATTACCGCAGAAAGTGCTCCCATTGTGTATGACAAAATAAAAAATGCTTTTGTTAATGCCCAAACAACCGCATCAACGCCTTAATCCAAGGCCATTTTTTTTTATAAGGCGGATATCGCAAAGAATGTTCAGGCCAATAACTTCTTTCCATCACAGGAAAAGGACGAGTGAATGTTTCTAAAGAATATTTTCCATGATAATGGCCCATTCCACTTTGCCTTACTCCTCCAAAAGGTAAATAAGGGTTAGAAACAGGGATAAGAGTATCCCTTATACAAAGCCCCCCAGTTTTCACCGTTTTCTTAAATTCTTCAATAAATGATTTTTCTTGTTAAAAAAGATAACTTGCGAGAGGGTTTGGGTGCTCAGAAATAAGTTCATAAATTTCTTTTTTTTCTTCTACAAGAACAATTGGAAGAATAGGCCCAAAAATTTCTTCTTTAAAGAGAGGAGAATTTTTTACATCAGAGACAAGGATAAGTGTTGGCCCAAACATCAACTCTTCTTTTTTTCTGAGGCCTTCGACAAGAAGGGTATGAGAAGAGTGGGGCAACATTTTCTCCAACCGCTCAAAATGGGAAAGAGAAGCGATACTGGCCATATTTTCTTTTAAGGGTAAATTCTCAGGAAAAAATTCTTTTAGTGTTGCTTGTAGAGCAGGGGCGAGAAAATTCCAATAGTTTTTTTCTACAATTAAGTAGTCAGGTGCTACACAGGTTTGTCCTGCATTAAAAAATTTTCCCCACAAGAGTCGTTGTGCGATAGTTTTGGCCTTAAAAGGATCATTCTTCCAGATCACACAAGGCGATTTTCCCCCTAGTTCTAAAAGTACAGGAGTTAGGTTTTCACTCGCGGCCTTCATCACGAGTTTTCCGACACGAGTAGAGCCAGTAAAAAAAATAAAATCCCACTCCTTTTCTAAAAGAGCTTGAGTTGTGGTGTAGTCGCCACCTGTAATCACTTCTACTTCTGGAAAACATTCCAAACACATTTTTTTTAAAAATTCTGCAGTTTTAGGGGCGTGCTCAGAAGGGCGCAAGGTTACTTGATTTCCTGTTAGTAAGGCCGTTAATAACGGAGAAAGGGAGAGTTGTAACGGATAATTCCAAGGAGAAATAAGTAAACATTTTCCCCAAGGAACACGTTTAATAGAAGAAGAAGCTGGAGCATGTAAGAGAGGTGTTGGAACTTCTTGCTCTTCTTCCCACAAAGGTAATATTTTTTCCAAATAGGCAATTTCCCCCAAAAGAAATTCTAACTCGGAAGCAAAAAATTCGAAATCTGGGCGATGAAAGTCTTTGGGGAGAGAAGAATAATGGGAGAGGAGGTAGTTTTTGGCTTTACTTAGTAACAGCAGGGGCCGATGGTGGTGGTGCTGCTGCTGTTGATCCTGCTGCCTTCCTTGCTCCATTCCCTTTGCAAATCGCTGGTGTTTTTTCCTCTGAAAAAGCATACTCTATGTTACCCAATCCCCCTAGTAAGGCCAAGAGGGTAAGAAGTGTTATTTTTCTTTTATTGTTCATTTTTTTTCCTTTTCCTTTTTATTTACGGCATGGCAGGGTCATTTGTGGACTCTGCTACCAAGGCATTAAGGATATTCATTTCTTCTGCCACAAAAGAAGGAATTTCCGTTGTCGTATTTTCTCCTGTAGAAGCTATTCCTCTGGAATCTTTTGACTGCAAATTGGCAATTTCTCCAAAATTGTCATACGACACATTCATTGTCCCCAAGTTTCTTCCTCCGCTTATTCCTGTCATTTCTACAGGCTTACTTTGAGCATTATACTCAATTTTAAGCTGATGTTTTCCACCTTGAGCATCTGATCTGACCATCTCCACAATATTTCCTCGTGAATCATAACCCAGTACAATGGTATTATCGGCATCTTTTGCTTTTACTAAATTCCCTTTTTTATCATATTCATAGTTAAATGTTTGACGTCGTATTCCATCATTTTTCTCAATCATTATGGGTTTTTTACCAGAAGAATCATATTGTAGTTTTGCATAAGTACCATCAGTACTAGTTCTCTCTAGAATCATCCCTTGGTCGTTATATTTAAATTCTGTCACAATACCATTGCTATCTATTTTTAAAGGAAGTCCACAACACTCATTGTAAGTTGTCACAACTTTATTTCCGCCAACTAATTCTTTTCCTTTCTTTTGTGCTCCCTCAAGTATTTCTGTTTGATAAGTATATTCCTCTCCCTTATTGTTTTGTTTAACAACATACCCATATTTGCTTGAAATTTTTCCAGTTGTTACAATTGTCCAATAGTCATTTTTAGGATTTTGAGGATTTTCACCATACTCATAGTTCATCGTCACATTAAATCTATCTGTAAATTGAGAAACAAACTGTGTTTTTGGGTCATAGCCGACAATATAAGAAGTTCCATCTTCATAAGACAATTTCGTCATATTGTTATTGCCATCATAGGCATAAGTATAAACTTCATTTCCTACCGTTTGTGCCGTGATTAAATTTTCTGCATTATAGGTAAATTTTGCCACTTGCCCATTACTTGATTTTGCTTCTTTGATAAGTCCTGTAGGGTAATATTCAAAAAATAACTGTCTTCCTTGATTATCACTAATTTTTGTTAAATACTCCCCACTATAACTATAATCCTGACGATAAGAAGATTTTTGATCTATCCTTGCTAATAATTTTCCTTCTTTAGAAAAAATTTGTTTTTCCTCTGTGGGAAGAATTCTTACATACTGATTATTTTCTAATTTCAAAGATTGAGGGCCTTCTCTAAACGATTCATAGGTATTGGCCTTACCTTGTACAGAAACAAAACAATTAGGGTCGCCTATTAAATTTTCTTCAATACAAATACCCCCTTCTTGTATTTTTAAACGAGTTTCAAGGTTACTCCCCCATCCATGTCCAAAAATACCTTTCTTTCCAGTTAGGGTCGCATAAGTGGCATTCACTTCCATTGGTATTTGTTGACCTCCTGGAACACTAATAAAAACAAAGGTGTTGGAGGATAAAATTCCATTTTTCAAATTTACACTAAGGGCCTGAAGTTGTGAGACTACACCGAAGGTAAACATAAGTATGGCAAAAACACGACTGCCCATTTTCTTCTCTCCTTGAAAAAATCTTTTATAATTTTATATTAACTATTTTTAAGATAACTAACAATCCTACGCCCACAAGACAAATTGCTATAAAGATTAACACAATTCCAATAATAGACTGAAAGACTTTTCCCATTGTTTCAGGATCAGAGGCCGTTAAGAAAAAAAGCATGGCAAAGGGAAGAGCAGAAATTGTATAGGCCTGAAATCGCCCTTGAGCTGTCACTGTGTCAATTTTTTGTTTCAGTCGTACTCTTTCTCTAATCACTTCAATAATTGTTTCAAAAACTTCTGATAAATTTCCACCCGTTTCTCGTAAAATATTCACACTCGTGACAAACATGTCATTATCTTCTGTAGGCATTCTTTTTGCTAAATTTTCAAAACATTCTTCCAAAGGCATTCCAATTCTATTTTGTTGAAGAATTACATTAAATTCTTGTGAAATAGGAGCAGGCATTTCATCCACAACCATGGCCAAAGCTTGAGGCACAGAAAGCCCTGCTCTAAGCCCATTACTTAAAAGTGTAAGTCCATCGACCATCTGCCCAACATAATCATTAATTCGCTTTTTAATTAAAAAATCCACCACAAGCCTTGGAATCTTAAAGCCTACAAAAATGGCCACAACACCTACAATGAAGCCTAAAATCCAAGAAACAAGAAGTCCTAACGTTATTAAACAAAGAATGCCAAGACCAAACGCAAGTGCCACAGGGCCATAAGTAATTTTAAAAGGATCTACTTTAATAAATAAAAATTCTAATTTTTCTGAAAGATAATTTTGAGTTCCCAATGTTTGGGACTCAACCCAATCAAAAATTCCTTTACTATATTTATAACAAAAAAGAAAAACGGCCACTCCAATAATTCCAGTAATTCCAAATGGGCCTAAAACTTGAGAAAGTAAAAAATCCATTGTATTTTTTAACTAACCTTTTTTACAGGCACTGGTGTAGGGGCAGAAGTAGAAACAGAAGCAGCGGCTTTTGGAGCAGGGGCAGGGGTATTTGAAAAAATACCTCTTGGAATATTATACCCTTTGCGTTCCAATACTTCGATAAACTTAGGAATAAAACCAGTGGCCTGAAATTCCCCTATGATTTTTCCATTCTTATCAATATCTCTTTGTTGAAACAAAAAAATATCTTGCAATGTTACAACCTCTCCTTGCATCCCACTAATCTCTGTCACAAACAAAACCTTTCGAGAACCATCATCTAACCTTGATTGCTGAATAATTAAATGAACCGCATTCGCAATCATTTCTCTAATTGCCTTAGGAGAAAGTCCTGCCCCTGCATACTGAACAAGTGTTTCAAGACGTCCAATACATTCTCTTGGATTATTCGAGTGTACTGTTGTCATAGAACCATCATGCCCTGTCCCCATGGCCTGCAACATATCTAGGGTTTCTCCTCCTCGACATTCTCCTACAACGATTCTATCTGGACGCATTCGAAGGGTTTGCTTGACAAGAAGCCTTATATCAATGGCCCCATCTCCTTCTAAGGTTGGAGGCCTTGTTTCTAGTCTTACAATATGATCTTGAGGAAAATCTAATTCTGCCGCATCTTCGCACGTAATAATACGCTCATTGGCCTGAATAAAGCCTCCTAAAATATTGATTAGGGTTGTCTTACCTGAACCAGTACCTCCGCTTACTACAATATTTCGATGGGCCTCAACGGCTATTCTTAAAAAATCGGCCATATTTTGAGTCATAGATCCAAATTTGACCAAGTCTTTATAGGTCAATCTATTTTCTGGAAACTTTCTTATAGTAATGGTACATCCATCTATCGCACAGGGTGGGATAACAGCATGAACTCTTGAGCCATCTTGTAATCTGGCATCTACATAAGGAGTTTTTTCGTCAATTCTACGCCCTATAGGGGCAACGATCCTCTCTATAACATTGAGAACTTGACGATCACTAGAAAAAACAATTTCTGATTTTCTAATTTTCCCGCCTTTTTCATAATAAATTTTAGAAGGGCCTACAACCATAATTTCAGAACATTCTTTGTCAGCTAAAAGATCCTCTAATGGGCCTAACCCTAAGGCCTCATCTAAGATTTCTTTAACCAATTGATTTGTTTGTTCTCGTGTTGTCAGTAAATTTTTTGTCTCTTCTTTGCCTAATAATTCTACAACTTTTTTTTTCGTTTGCTCTTTTAGTAAAATTTTTGAT
>Ga0138256_10003642_pt1 | contig 16342 bp, 11 predicted proteins | sample KNB2016incub_MG_FD_105486 | JGI IMG/M metagenome (GOLD analysis project Ga0138256, IMG submission 105486) | Active sludge microbial communities from wastewater in Klosterneuburg, Austria - KNB2014incub_MG | ecosystem: Engineered > WWTP > Activated sludge > Unclassified | place: Austria... | reverse complement strand
ATCTCCGATGATTTAAATTCCATAGGGGGGCAAAAGTACAAAAGGTATGAGGTATGAGGTTAGAGGTGCGAGGAAAGAGGGAAGGTGTGGAGGAAGTGAGGAAGGAGGAAGGAGGAAGGAGGAAGGGACTTCTCAACCACAATCGTCATTCGTCAATCGATCCGAGAATTCGGATCAATCGTAAATCGTCAATCGTAAATCAATGTCGTTTAGTTAGCGAACTCTTCCTATTTGAATTTGAATGTTCTTACTCTTTAAGCGACCCTGTCTGCAGTTCAATATTAATAATTTGACCTCGGAGAGGTCAGGTTTTATTATCCCAGGTAACCAGAGGTCCATGACTCCAGCGGAGTCAGACTTTTCCGTGATTGGTGATTCTGAATCACATTACGAGTGCTGAATTACTAATTACACCACGCTCCTGAACCACAAGTTTAGCCGTAGTAAGATGGAAACATACACAGGCAAATAGGTAGGTTTGTTAACTAAACGACATTGAATCGTAAATCGTCTTCAATTCAGAGTAAAAGGGGGAAACAAGATGCCTTTTCGTGCATCGTAATGTACCTGGATTCCCGCTTCGTGCAGTTCTATTTTTTCAGGGTCTTTTCGGCCGTCAATTATAAAAACCTTGCAACCCTGGGCTTTTGCCAGTTCAGGATTGTTGTCCTTCCAGCAATGGGCTAACTCATACACTGTTGCCGAATAATTGTTGTGCCATCGGCTGCCAAAAACGATTTCAAGGTAGATGATCCCATTCTGAAAATCGAGCAGCCTTGATCTCAAACCATAGCCTACACGATACAGACAATCCGTCTGTATGATGTGTTTTCTATTGATCTCCTCTAAGTTCATCACCCGCTGTCTACTTCAGAAATTGTGCCAAACTCACCTGTTTTAATACAATCGACGGAAAATTTTAACAAATGTGTACAGAGTAGACATAAAAATTAGGTTCTGACTTAAGATAGAGCGGGGAGAGGCTGACCTAAAAACCCACCGCAGTAAACTGCAGTGCACAACAAGCCAGGGTAGTGTGCTATGGTTCCGACTAATTCGGAATTATTCCGTTGGGGGCGACCCAAAAAATCGCGCAACGTAAGGTAAAATGCTATGTACAGCAGGAATCAAGATGAGGTATTGTATTATGGAAGAGGGCTGACCTAAAGCCCACCGCAGTAATCCCGAGGGAACGGGAGCAGTGCACCACAAGCCGGGGTATTGGTCATTGTTTCCGAGAAATTTGGAATTTCTGCGTTGGAGGCTGACCTAAAACCCACCGCAGTAAACTGCAGTGCAAAACAAGCCGGGGGAGTGTGCAATGGTTCCGAGCAATTCGGAATCATTCCTTTGGGGGCGACCCAACACCCATGGCAGCATAAGCTTAACCGCATTAGGCAGCAAGCGTCATGATTTGGTATACTTTATTATCAGAACTCCATCTGACCAGGTTTAGAATTAAGCCCGTAGGGCTGAAATATTGGTAAAACGAAATAAAAGAGGTCAATGAGTGCCGTAGGTACGGCATTTTCTGACGCACTGCAGTAATCCCGCAAGAACAAGGAGCAGTGCATATAAGACGGGGTAAAGTGCAATCGTACTGCATAATTCGGAATTATTGCTTTGGAGGCTGACCTATGAACTCACTGCAGCAAAATCTGCACTTCAGAGCAAAGCAAGGACACTATATTATTACATACTTCCTTCAAGATTGTGGCGCACATTCTGTATTAAAAGCTCGACTTAATGAACATTAAATAGAGTCGACTAGTCTTGAAAATGGGCTTGATCAATTTATATTAAATTGTTAATAATTTAATATTACCTATGTTTAATTCAAAAGAAAGCAATTTCATCATAGACTTTTTAAAATAAATGCCATCCGTTAAAATATTTAGCATTTCTTTTCATTTTTAGGAGACTATTACTATTTTTGAGCGGCAAACGTCGAATTCTTAGGGCAGATAGTCTATTTATTTAATAAGGAGCTGTTAAAAAAACTACTGATTTTTAACATCTCAATCGGAAACATCATAGACAATTGTCATTTGTAAGACGTTAGTGTATAGTAACTGTTAACGATTTTAATTTAATTGATTCTTAATAAATTGTATGAAAAGGGAAAATTTTACTCCAAAACTGATAAAAGCGTTCAGGCTTGTCCTCTCGGCCGGCTTGGTGCTTTTTACGCTATCAGTGAGCGCCCAGATTACCGGGGTGATTACAGATAAAGCAACAGGAGATCCATTGATCGGTGCTTCAATTCTGATCAAAGGAACAGCTACCGGGACCGTTACAGATGTAGACGGTTCTTACAGTATTACTGCAAAAGCAGGGGATGTCTTAAATGTTTCTTACACTGGCTTTACAGCGATCGAAGTGACAGTTGGAGCGGAGTCAGTCCTCAACATTACCCTGGAAGAAGGGTTGTTAATTGAAGAGGTCGTAGTTACAGGTTACTCCACCACGAAAAAGAAAGATTTTTCAGGAGCGGTTTCTATCGTAAAAGCTGCTGAATTAAGAGCTGTTCCATCTGGAAACGTGGAGCAACAACTGCAAGGTAGAGTTTCCGGAGTGACGGTAGTGACCAATGGTCAACCCGGTACATCCAGTATTATCCGTGTCAGAGGTTTTGGCGCACTTGGTGGTAATCAACCATTGTTGATTGTCGACGGTCAACCAGTGGGCTCTTCTGATTTTTTAAACCCAGATGATATTGAATCCACTACAGTATTAAAAGATGCAGCTTCTGCTTCTATTTATGGAGCGCGCGCTGCCAACGGGGTTATAGTGTATACCACTAAAAAAGGCTCCCGCAATTCTAAAAAAGTAAATATTACTTATGATGGTGTTTTGGGTTTCACTGATCCAAACGTGGCCGGCGCACCTAAAATGCTCAATCCACAGGAAATGGCAGATTATACCCATCTTGCCTATAGGAACAATGCTACAGCCAACGGGGTCGAAGTTAAATACAACCACCCACAGTATGGCACACAAGCTCAGGCTACTATCCCTGATTATTTACATGCCAATGGACAAAACGGGGTAAGGGGAAGTGTAGATGTAGAAGCAATCAAAGCTGCAGCGCTGGCCAGTCCAGGTACTGTATTTTTGATTAAACCAAATTTAGCAGGAACCAATTGGTACGATGAAATTACCCGGACCGCGGGGCTGATGCGCCACACACTGGGATTCAGTGGAGGCAGTGAAAACAGCAAATATTATGTGTCTTTGGGTATGCAAAATCAGGATGGTATATTAATTCATAATACATTCAAAAGATATTCCCTCCGTGCCAATATGGAATTTAATCTTACTAAAAGATTACGATTCGGTCAGGTGGCACAATTTACCTATAGAGAAATCAATGGTCAACAGGGAGGTAATGGTGGAATCGGTGTTGCTGATGATGAATCAGATGTGCTTTCTGCATATCGTATGCCAACGGTTATCCCGGTTTTTGATGAATTAGGCCAATATGCCAGCACGAAAGCAGGCGGATTTAACAATCCTCGTAACCCGGTAAGATCCCGGACGCTTAATCTTCAAAATGACAAGAGTTTTAATGCCAATGGTGTTGGTCTCTTGTATGCGGAATTTGATGTGATCAAAAACCTGGTATTGCGTTCCAGCATTGGAGCTGACTTTACAAGTAATTTTTTCAAAGGATATAACTATAGATATCTGGGTGATTCCGAACCTGAGGCAAGTAACTCTTTCAATGAAGGCAGTTCCAACGGTTTAGGCTGGGTCAACACCAATACTGTCAGTTATAACTTTAAAATAGGAAATCATGGCATTACGGCCTTGGCCGGTGCTGAATTTCTGAATACTGGCAAGGGAAGGTTTGTAAACGGATCCGGACTTAATCCATTTTCCATGGATTTGGATTATGTCAATCTAAACGTAGTACAAAGCCCTGTGGTCAGCAGTGGATTGTTCAGCGGAGTTAATTTTGAATCTGTATTTGCCAAAGTTGACTATAACCTCAATGACAAATATTATTTATCCGGAACAATCAGAAGAGATGGATCATCAAGATTTGGTATCAATAGCCGTTATGGGGTATTCCCTGCTATAGCAGGTGCCTGGCGCCTAACTGGCGAAGATTTCCTCCGAGCAAATAATTTTATAACCGATTTAAAACTGCGGGTAGGCTGGGGTCAAATGGGTAACTCCAATAACGTCGATCCGGCCAATCAATATTCTCTTTATGCCGCAAATAGGGGCCTTTCCTATTATCCGATTGGCGGACAAAATAGTGGAGCAGACGAAGGTTATTTCCGTTCACGTATCGGTAATCCCGATGCAAAATGGGAAACAACCACGACATCAAACATCGGATTTGATGCGACCTTGCTGGATGGAAAATGGGAAATCGTAGCAGATTTATGGAGAAAAAATACAGAAGATCTTTTATACACTGTACCCCTCCCAGGCGTATTGGGAACAAATGCTTCTGCACCTGCAGTTAACATTGCAAAGATGCTCAATAATGGGTTGGATATGCTCATCATTAACCGGGGTAATTTTAGTTCTGATGTAACGTATGAAGCCAGTTGGTCTAGTTCATTTTTACATAATGAAATCTCTTACCTCGCACCCAATGTATTATTTTTCGGAGGCAACGGTTACCGAGGTGTAAGCCCGGTTAGAAATGCCGTAGGCCAGCCACTTTCTTCTTTTTTCGGTTACAAAGTATTGGGTTATTTTAAAGACGCTGCAGATGTAGCCAATTCCCCGGCTCAAACAGGTAAAGGAGTTGGACGTTTTAAATATGAAGATGTCAATGGCGATGGTAAAATCGATGCTACTGACCGTACCTTCATTGGAAATCCGGTACCAAAATATACCGGTGGTTTGACTTTTAATGTTACTGTTAAAAATCTATCTTTTGAAACCTATTTATACACTTCCATTGGAAATAAAATCTTCAATTTCTCTAAATGGTTTACCGATTTCTTTGGATCATTTGAAGGGTCTGCTAAAGGTATCCGGGCAAAAGATTCCTGGACTCCTGCTTTAGGTGACAATGCAAAAGCTCCGATCTGGGAATCTCATTCCAGTGTGAGCACAAATGCCGGAGAAAATTCATGGTATGTTGAAGATGGTTCTTACCTGAGAGTTCAATATTTATCAATTGGTTATGCATTACCGAATACCTTGATTAAACCATTGGGCTTAAGCAGGGCTAAACTCAACGTAGCCGCGACCAATTTATTGACCTTCACTAAATACACTGGACTCGATCCAGGCGTCGGTGGTGATGTCGATACCAACTTTGGAGTAGATGTTGGAAATTATCCTGTAACCCGTGGGTTAACTTTCTCACTCAACCTCGGGTTCTAACAACTATTTATTGAATTTATTAAATAATCTATAATGAAAACTAATTTTAATTGGAGAAAAATAAGCGGGTTGTTTATGGCAACTGTAGTGCTTACGTTTTCTTGCAAGGACGATTTTCTCAATGTGCCTCCGACGGGTGCTTTGGCCAATGCACAGCTGGCGTCCAAAGCAGGTGTTGAAGGTGCATTGATTGGGGCCTATTCTGCTTTAGGTGCCAAAAACTTTACCCAGGTGGCTGCGCCGAATAACTGGGTTTTTGGCAGCATATTGGGGGGTGAAGCCAATAAAGGTACTGACCCCGGTGATTTCAGTTCGATCAACCCTATTCAACGGTATGAAACAGAGCCTACTTCTGGCGATGTTAATGGTACCTGGAATTCCAAGTACGAAGGTATTGCGCGATGTAATGCAGTCTTAAGGTTACTGCCGGAAGCCAATGATATCTCTGCGGCTGATCAGAAGCGTATCATCGGTGAAACCCGGTTTTTGAGAGGCTATTTTTATTTTGAACTCAAAAAAATATTCAATAGTGTACCGTATATCGATGAAACAGTAGATTACGGAACAGGTATCGAAAAAGTACCAAATACACCTGCTTTTTGGGACAAAATAGAAGCAGATTTAAAATTTGCTTATGATAACCTTCCGGAAACGCATTCTCAGGCAGGTCGTGCCAATAAATGGGCTGCGGGTTCGATGCTGGCCAAAGCTTATTTGTTTCAGAAAAAATGGGCGGAGGCAAAAGCATTGTTTGATGTAGTAATAGCAAGTGGTCAAACTACCAATGGCAAAAAATACGGCTTGGTAGCAAGTTATTCTCAGATTTATAATGCCGCCAATGACAACAATGAGGAAGCCATATTTGCTGTTCAAAGCGCAAATAATACCGGTAGCGTAAATAATTCCAATGCTTTTGATGTATTGAATTATCCATACAATACCGGTACGGATGGACCGGGTAACTGCTGCGGTTTTTTTCAACCAAGTTTTGACCTGGCCAATTCATTCCGCACAGATGCTAATGGACTTCCCTTATTGGATGGTTCTTATAATAGCGGAGCGAATGCATTGAAAAATGACTACGACATAGAGTCCTCTACTGCTTTCACTCCGGACGCCGGACCGGTTGATCCCCGTTTAGATCATTCAGTAGGTCGCAGGGGTATACCTTACCTGGATTGGATTGCCCATCCTGGTAAAAACTGGATCCGGGCTCAGTCTTATGCCGGACCCTATTCCAATAAAAAGTATGTTTATTACAAATCTCAGGAAAATACATTGACCGATGGTAGTGGTTGGACCCGTGGTTATTCAGTCATGAATTATACCATTATCCGATTCGGTGATGTTTTGTTGATGGCCGCAGAAGCAGATGCAGAATTAGGAAACCTGGAAGCTGCACGCGCAAAGGTTAATCAAGTTCGAGCCAGAGCGGCAAATGCTGCTACGTGGGTTAAAAAACCTGATGGATCCAATGCTGCTAATTATGTAATTGGCTTATACAATACTCCATGGACAGATAAAACGGCGGCGCTAAATGCGATTCGTTTTGAAAGGAAACTCGAATTATCAGGTGAAGGTCACCGTTTCTTTGACCTGGTTCGCTGGGGTATTGCTAAAGCAGAGCTGACGAAATACCTGGCCAATGAGGCTGTCAAATTGGTTACCATGTTCGGAGGCGCTACTTTCAGAGACGGAAAAGAATATTTACCGATTCCTCAAGCTCAAATTGATATTCAGGGATCAGATGTTTTAAAACAAAATACGAGTTATTAATTCGTAAGATTTTTTAGTCATAACAGGCCACTGGAGATTCCTCCAGTGGCTTTTTTTTTGTGATATATTTTCTTTGGGTTATTTTCTTGATGTGTAGATTTGTAATTGATTATGAAACTATTACAGTATATCTTTTATGTCCAGTTTATATTTTCCGCCTGCACGTCAAAATCAACACTCTTTGAGTTGATTAAACCTGGCGACTCCGGCATCAGTTTTATTAATGAAATCACAGAGTACGATAGCTTCAATATTTTAAATACGGAGTTTATTTACAATGGAGCCGGAGTTGCTGTTGGTGACCTCAACGGAGACGGATTGGAGGACCTTTATTTTACAGGGAATCAGGTCGGCAATGCTTGTTATTTAAATACCGGAAATTTAAAATTTAAAGACATTACAGATGCAGCAGGGGTTCAGAAAAAACCAGGTCAATGGTCTTCCGGGGTAAATATAATTGATATTAATAGAGACGGTAAACTGGATATTTATATTTGTAACACCCTCATTCGAAACGGAGAATTAAGGAAAAATCTTTTATTTATAAATCAGGGTAACCAGGGTGAAATCCCCGTTTTTACCGAAAGTGCTGCCGAATATGGATTAGATGATACTTCACATTCCTCCCATGCACAGTGGCTGGATTATGACCTGGACGGAGATCTGGATTTGTTTATTGGCACCAATTATATTGACCGCCCCAGGCCAGGCACGTTTATAAAAGATGCCAATGATGACTGTGCTTTTAATTGTGACAAACTTTACCGGAATGATTGGGATTCTGTCTCGGGTCATCCCAGGTTTACAGATGTTTCCGCAGCAGCCGGGATGAGTTTCCACGGATATAGTCATAGCACCCTGATATACGACTTTAATGATGATGGATGGCCTGATATCTATATTGCTAATGATTACCTCAGCGATGATCTGATCTACATCAACAAAAAAGACGGCACCTTTAAAAATCAGGCAGGAGATATATTCAGACACCAATCGTCATCGGCTATGGGAAGTGACCTGGGGGATATTAATAATGATGGCAGAATGGAGTTTGTTACCGCTGAAATGTTACCCAATACCAATTTGAGAAAAAAGACCTTACTTGGGCCCAACAATTATTCATCTTATTTATACTTTAAAGAATATGGGTACCAGTTTCAGTATACCCGCAATACCTTGCAGCTTAATAATGGTTTAGTTCCGGAAACACAGCTTCCCTCCTACAGCGATATCAGTTTTTTAAGTGGAGTCCACGAAACGGAATGGAGCTGGGCACCATTATTTGCCGACTTTGACCGGGACGGTTTGCAGGATCTTTACATCACCAATGGATTCCCCAAAGACGTCACTGATCACGATTTTGGAGAATACCGCAGTATGGCCAACAACCTGATGAGTGATATGGACCTGCAGGGCCTTATCCCTGTCGTTAAAGTTTCCAATTTTCAATTCAAAAATCAGGGCGACCTCCGGTTTAAAGACGTCACTAAAGAATGGGGGCTTGACTACCGTTCATTTTCCTATGGTGCGGTGTATGCCGATCTGGATAAGGATGGTGACCTTGAACTTGTGGTGCACAATACCGATGACCCTCCTTATTTATTTAAAAATCTGAGTGCAGAAAAAAACAAACAGGATTCCACCGGACATTATATTCAAATTAAACTGAAAGGAAGTCCGGAAAACCCGGATGCGATCGGAGCCAAGGTGTCTATCTATTGCCAGGAAAAGCTTCAATCCAGGAATATTCTCAGTGGCCGTGGTTACCTTTCTCAGCCGTCTTTAACCGCATATTTTGGGCTTGGAGCAGTAAATGCAATTGATTCGATTATAGTCCAATGGCCTGATCGGACGATCCAAAAATTGGGTAAAACCATGGTCAACCAATTACTGATAGTGGAATACAGCGGTGAAATAGAATCGTTAGCCGGAAGTCCATTGCCCCCTACCTATTTTTTACCGGCAAGTCCTGGAGTCCTGGGTTTAAATTATCGCCATGAGGAAAAGGACTTTATAGACTTTAATATTCAAAAAACGGTACCTCATAAAATGTCTCAAAACGGTGCCCCAATGGCTGTAGGGGATATTAATGGAGACAATCTGGATGATTTGATTATTGGTGCCAGCGCTCTTCAGGATGAAGTCGTATTCATCCAGGTAGCTGCTGGCCGATTTCAGCGGAAGGATTTGATTCTCAAACACGGTAAAGAAAGACAGGCCGAGGATGCTTGCCTGGCGTTGATTGATGCTGACGGCGATTCAGATCTTGATCTTGTGGTCGCCAGAGGATCTTATGAAAACCTGATGTCCGATCCGGCAGTGTATAATGTCCGTTATTATAAAAATGACGGCAAGGGTAATTTCACCTCGGATACTGCGGTTATTCCAACCAATGTTAGGACTTCAGCTTCGGTGATTAAAACTGCGGATATAGACCTGGATGGCGATGCCGATCTATTTATCGGCGGTCAGGTTTTACCTGGGTATTATCCGAAGGCGGATAAGAGTTTTATATTAATCAATACCTCCGTTTCGGGCAAGACCTCTTTTGAGGATGCGACCGGATCGTGGGGCGGCTCCATGGGAGATGTAGGTATTGTAAATGATGCCTTATGGAGTGATTACGACAATGATGGAAAACCTGATTTGTTTATTGCAACGGAGTGGGGACCGGTTCATATTTTCCGGAATGAAGGGACGAAATTGTCTAAAGTGGTTTCACCGGATCTCGATAAAAACACCGGATGGTGGACCAGCCTTGTAGCCGGTGATCTGGACAACGATGGAGATATGGATTATGTGGCGGGCAATTATGGCCAAAACGTTTATTTTAAATGCAATTCGAGTGAGCCCATCACAATTTATGCCAAGGATTTTGATGCCAATGGCAGTCTTGACCCGTTTATATCGTGTCTTTGGCGGGATACCTCAGGAAATAAAAAGGAATATTTTTTCCATGGTCGCGACGATATGATTAAACAATTGATCCTCATCCGCCGCAAATTTCATACCTATACCTCCTTTGGTTTAGCAACAGTAGATCAGGTATTCACACCGCAGGAACTCAGTGGTGCCATAAAATTGCAGGCAGTGAATATGAGCTCAGTGGTCATTCTTAACCAGGGCCAGGGAAAATTTGAAATCAGGGAATTGCCTGTTGAAGCACAGTTTGCGCCACTTTATGGTATGCAAATGATGGATGTCGACCAGGATGATTTTCTGGATTTGGTACTCACAGGTAATGACTTTGGGATTGAACTGACCCAGGGTAGGGCAGACGCTATGAATGGGTTGGTGCTGCTTAATAATACAAAAGGAAATTTTAAAAGTTTATCCTTAAACGAAAGTGGTGTCAATATACCCGGTGACAGTAAAGGCCTGGTCATGTTGAATGCAGGGCCAAACAATTTATTGCTGGCCATGCGCAACCTCGACTCGCTTGCGGTATTTGGGCTACCCAGACCTTCGATGACTTTTGCTCCCTTGCCAGGTGAAATTTCAGCTACTATCCAACTATCCTCGGGACTTCATCGAAAAATAGAATTTTATAATACATCCGCCTACAATACCCAATCCTCACTTATCCAGTCCTGGATGAATGGATTTAAGACAATCACCTTTTCAAATGCAATCGAAAAATCACAAAGAGTAATAAATTCATCGCTTCAGTAAATTATTTCTGTTTTATCTCCCACCTAACCCGTGCACATCATAAAAACTTAATATCCTAAAGCAGGTCAGTTCTAAAGTCAATATGAGCAGTTTAATAGATCAATTGGTAAGGCACCAGGATAAAATTGCCTTTTGGGAAGGAAACCACAGTTATAGCTATTCAACATTGTCTGCTCATGTTACAAAAGTAAGTTCCTGGTTATTGGAAGACTGCGGGGATCTGAAAGGTAAACGGATAGGTTTAATGGCCACCCCGGGGATAGATTATCTCTGCGGTTTACTGGGAATATGGCAGGCCGGAGGAATAGCCGTGCCTGTATGCCTTACCTATCCGCCGGAACAAATCAATTATTCTGCCTCAGATGCCGGAATTTCAGGGATGCTCTGTTCATCAGAATATATTGATAAAATAAAACCAATTGCCGTTCAGCTGAATTTCAAAATTGGTGACATTAAGTTGATCTTTCAATCTGATGCTATTAAGATTTTACCCATTATAGACATTGACCGGGAAGCAATGATTCTTTATACGAGTGGCACCACGAACAAACCCAAAGGAGTGGTGACTACCCATCAGAATATATCCGCACAGATAAGCACCCTGGTGGATGCCTGGGCCTGGAATAAGGAAGACGAGATCATAAGCTTTTTGCCACTTCATCATGTACATGGGATTATCAATATCGTTTGTTGTGCGCTCTGGTCTGGGGCAACCCTGCATTTTATACCTTCTTTTGATGCCCCTGAGGTCTCCCGAATAATTCTTCAACAGCCAATCAATTTGTTTATGGCTGTGCCAACAATTTATTTTAAATACGTCCAGTACCTTACAGATTTAGATCCTGTATTGAAAACAAACCTGCTTCAAAAATTGGCAGGATTCCGCTTAATGGTTTCGGGATCGGCAGCTTTACCTGTAAGTGTTCTCGAGGACTGGAAGGCATTGACCGGGCATACATTGCTGGAACGATATGGAATGACGGAAATTGGAATGGCGATCAGCAACCCACTGCATGGTGAGCGTAAGCCTGGATCCATTGGCAGGCCTTTGCCTGGTGTTGCAGTCAGGTTGGCAGATGACCAGGGTAATGCTGTTATGGATGGGCAAATGGGTGAAATTCAAATCAAAGGAAATAATGTGTTCCAAAGATACTGGCAACGTCCGGACGTTACCCGGCAGGCATTTACAGAGGATGGGTGGTTTAAATCAGGGGATATTGCCGTAGTGGAAGGTGGTTATTACAGGATCATGGGCAGGAATTCTGTTGATATCATCAAATCAGGGGGATACAAAATTTCTGCATTGGAAATAGAAGAGATCCTGCGCAGTTATCCGGGTATCAAAGATTGTGCGGTAGTCGGCTTACCCAATGTGGAGTGGGGAGAGACCATAGCAGCAGCTATATTGACAGAGGAAAAAAATGAATTGGACATTCATTCCCTTAAACAATGGCTTCAAAATAAACTACCTTCCTACCGAATGCCCAGAAAGTATATACAACTGGCTGAACTTCCCAGAAATTCAATGGGAAAAGTAATCAAAGGGGAAGTAAAAAAAATTTTTGAACCATGATCATTTATGGCGTAGCCATATTAGCTGCTTGTTATCTTACCGGCATCCTTTTTGGTGAGTTCCTCGGGTGGTTATTAGGCATACCGTCCAATGTTGGTGGAGTAGGTTTTGCGATGATGTTGCTCATTATAATTCAATCATTGCCTTCCACCAAAAAATGGTTTCAGCCGGAAGTTTATAAAGGAATAGATTTTTGGAATAAAATGTATATACCGGTAGTCATTGCTATGTCTGCCGTTCAAAACGCCTATGCTGCTTTTTCCAGCGGCTTTATTGCCATCCTGGCCGGTATTGTTCCTGTCTTAATTTGTTTTGCAATCATTCCGTTATTGACTTCGAAAAACCATCAAAATGTTTAATCTGAATGAAGTATTTATAAAAAATGGATTGATTGTCGCATTTGTTGGAGTCGGATTAATTCTGTGGTTTTCGGATATATTGTCCGGGACATTGTTTAAGAAGAGGATCCCCATGGTCGCTATCGCCATTCTGATCGCTTTAGTGATTGCGTATATGACTGGTTATTATACCCGGGGAAAAAATGGAATTGCCGATCTCGCCGTGTTTTCAGGATTCACGCTTTTGGGTGGTTCTATGTTGCGGGATTTTACAATCGTAGCCACAGCAATGAATGCCGACTGGACTGAAATTAAAAAAGCCGGTCGTTCAGGTTTTTTGGCTTTATTCACAGGTATCCTGATCGCTTTTTTTACCGGAGCTTTTATAGCTTTCATGTTTGGATACAAAGACGCTGTAAGTATAACTACCATTGGGGCAGGGGCCTGTACTTTTATTGTCGGACCCGTGACCGGGAGTGCACTAGGCGCGAGTTCAGAAGTGATTACTATCAGCATTGCCACCGGGGTCGTCAAGGCAATTGTGGTCACGATATTGACTCCTATGCTGGCCGGCAAAATCAAGCTGAACAACCCGGCAACAGCGCTGGTGTACGGAGGGCTGATGGGGACCACGAGTGGGGTAGCGGCAGGCCTTGCGGCTACTAACCCATTGTTGGTGCCATATGGAGCCCTTTCAGCCACATTTGCTACCGGCCTCGGGTGTTTATTATGCCCTTCAATATTTTATCTGATCCTCAATTCTTTTTTCTAATCTCTTTCAGTATTTTCATATCCTGACATCATGAAATATTTCCTCGTTCTTCTGTGCTCTTTTTGGATTCTCAGTTGTAAAACAACAACGGATCAGGTGAATTCAAAACCACTTTGGATCTTTGTGTTGGCCGGTCAATCCAATATGGCTGGCAGAGGAGCAGTTGAAGATGAAGATACGATCGCTCATCCGGACATCCTGGTTTTGGATTCGCTCAATCAATGGGCTATAGCAAAAGAACCCCTCCATTATTATGAGCCGATACGTCGCGGATTGGATTGTGGGGTGGCATTCGCCAGGGAATTACTTAAACTAAATCAGGATTCGATACGGATTGGTTTAGTCCCCTGCGCAGTAGGAGGGAGTTCAGTCGAACAATGGTTATACGATTCCACCTATCGGGAGGTGAAATTATTTTCTAATTTTAATGAAAAAGTTTCCCTGGCTAAAATGAAGGGGTCTATTAAAGGTATTCTTTGGCATCAGGGCGAGTCCAACCTGAATTACGGATCATTGGAAGATTATTCCTTAAAATTGGATAGTTTGTTTCTTAAAATGAGATCCGTTGCAGGCCAGCCCGATTTGCCGGTCATCATTGGAGAGTTAGGTCAGTTTCTAAAATCCAGCGAATATCATGGAAAGCAGGTGCCATTTAACGCCATGTTGCATTCTAAAGATTCCTTATCTGCCGGACTATTATTGGTCTCGAGCATGGGCCTTGCACATAAAGGGGACAGTGTACATTTTGACTCACCCTCACTTCGGGAGTTAGGCAAACGGTATGCACATGCTTTTATGGATTATTGATTTCGACTATTGGATAGATTGGAGTAATTTTGGCCTTTAATGGAACGTGGCCGTATTATTCTCAAATCCCCCAGGTTTGATCTTACCCTGCAGCGCCTGGCCCACCAATTGATAGAAACCTATGGGCAGTTTGAAAATACATGTTTGATCGGAATACAGCCGCGCGGCGTTGAGCTTTCTGACCGAATATATACGCTGATTACAGAAATTATCCCGGGCCACCAGGCTAAATACGGCAAATTGGATATTACCTTTTACAGGGATGATTTCAGGTTGCGCAAAGCATTGAAAGCCAATGATACGGAAATGGATTTTGTAGTGGACGATCAGCGTGTAGTTCTAATAGACGATGTGCTCTATACCGGCAGAACCATTCAGGCAGCGTTGACTGCTTTAAATTATTTTGGCCGCCCTAAAAATGTGGAATTATTGGTGCTTATTGATAGGAGGTTTAACCGCGAGATACCGATCAGGGCAGATTATATCGGTACTTCAGTCGATGCGGTGGATGAGGCCCATGTGGTCGTCGATTGGGATCTTAACCCATTAAAAAATGAGGTCCGATTGTTTAAGAAAAAAATAGAGGGTTAGGAAAATGGGATCGGAAGCCAGGTTCAGTACAAAACATCTGCTAGGGATAAAATATATCTCCACCGCTGATATTGAACAGATCTTTCACACTGCTGATGAATTTAAAGAAGTTATCAATCGTCCTATTAAACGGGTTCCTACGCTCCGGGATATTACCGTTGCCAATATTTTTTTTGAAAACTCTACCCGGACGCGTATTTCATTTGAGCTCGCGGAAAAAAGATTGTCAGCAGATGTTATCAATTTTTCAGCTTCTTCTTCTTCCGTTTCCAAAGGAGAGACCTTGCTGGACACAGTGAACAATATTTTGTCCATGAAGGTGGATATGGTGGTTATCCGTCATCCAGCAGCCGGAGTACCTGTGTACCTATCCTCCAGGGTAAATGCCAATATTATTAATGCCGGCGACGGCACCCATGAACACCCCACTCAGGCATTATTGGATGCCTATTCCATGATTGAAAAGTTGGGCAATCTCAGGGGTAAAAAAATTGTAATTGTGGGCGATATCCTGCATTCGAGGGTAGCCTTGAGTAATATATTTTGCCTCAAAAAACTAGGCGCTAAAGTAAGGGTATGCGGACCACCGACCTTAATCCCTAAATTTATCGAATCTCTGGGGGTGGAAGTCAGTTTTGATGTAGAGGCGAGCCTTAAATGGTGTGATGCGGCAAATGTCCTAAGGATTCAATTGGAGCGTCAGGAAATCCCTTATCTCCCTTCTCTAAGGGAATATGCCCAGTATTACGGCATCAACGCCGCAATGCTGGATAGGGTCGACAAACCTATTTTGATTCTTCACCCGGGACCCATCAACAGAGGAGTCGAATTGTCCTCTGATGCCGCGGATTCCAAACAATCCATTATCCTCCAACAGGTAGAAAACGGGGTAGCCATCCGAATGGCCGTTTTGTATTTATTGGCAAACCGGAATTAATAACATAAACATATACAGATGGAAGTAAAGGATTTTCGAACCGAAGTTGTTGATAAAAGTTTTGAAGTACCCGTTGTGGTGGATTTCTGGGCACCCTGGTGCGGCCCCTGCCGTGCTTTAGGCCCGATCATTGAAAACCTCGCCGCTGAAGCCAATGGGCTTTGGATCCTCGCCAAATTGAATACCGATGAGCATCAGGACATAGCACAAGCCCTGAATATTATGAGTATCCCGGCAGTTAAGATGATCTACAAAGGGAAAATTGTCGCTGAATTTGTAGGGGCTCTGCCAAAACCACAGATCCAAAAGTGGCTGGCTGAAAATTTACCGGATATGACTGCTGAACCTGAAGACGCAGTTGAAGGGACTGAACCGGAAGACCTCAAATTGCCCGAACCGGATGAAGTCCTACCGAACATCACCCAGGTACCCGATCCTGAGTTTTTAATGTATCTGGATGATTATCTGGGCCAAAATCCGGATTCGGATAAGGCTAAAGTATATATGGCTTCGCATCTGGTATT